>JMSU01000030.1_pt1 | contig 111218 bp, 110 predicted proteins | sample 179011 | NCBI WGS metagenome assembly JMSU01 (sample SAMN02769580, study PRJNA246767) | bioreactor metagenome | isolation source: Culture-1 Bioreactor ArsB derived from microbial biomass from the upper 2 cm... | place: Germany: Bremen | collected day 87 after inoculation
TGATTGTAAGAACGAATAATAAAAAGGTAAGGGAAACAAGAAAGGCCACTCTAGAGCTACTTCTTTCAAATCATGATCGAGAATGCCTAACTTGCTTTAGAAATAAAAATTGCGAACTCCAAATGTTATCGGAAGAATTAGGCATTACAGAGATAACTTTTGATCGCCCAAAAATGGAAAAGCTTGTTGATGATAAGTCTGTGGCCATTGTTAGGGATCCAAATAAATGTATTCTATGTGGAAGATGTGTAAACACCTGCAGAGGTCGTCAAAACATGGGTATATTAGATTTTGTAAATAGAGGTTTTGATACTGAGGTTGCACCAGCATTTGAAAAAAGTATGGCAGATACACCATGTATTCATTGCGGACAATGTATAACTGCCTGTCCAGTTGCTGCCTTAAGAGAGAAAAGTGATATGGAAAGAGTCTGGAATGCTATTGATGATAAAGATGTTCATGTAGTGGTTCAAACGGCTCCAGCTACAAGGGCGGCTTTGGGAGAAAGCTTTGGACTGCCTATTGGCACAAGAGTTACTGGGAAAATGGTGGCTTCATTAAAACGTCTTGGATTTGACAAGGTTTATGATACAAACTTTGGAGCTGATATAACCATTATGGAAGAAGGATATGAATTATTAGATAGAATTCAAAATGGTAAAACATTACCCCTTATCACTTCTTGTTGTCCTGTGTGGGTTCGTTATTGTGAGTTTAATCACCCAGAGTTTATAGAAAATCTATCATCTTGTAAATCACCCCATCAAATAATGGGGGCAACGGTTAAGTCCTATTATGCTGAAAAAAGCATTATAGACCCTAAGAAGATATTTGTAGTTTCTATCATGCCATGCACATCTAAGAAGGCTGAGATTGTAAGACCGGAAATGAATGTAGATGGTATAAGAGATGTGGATGCTGTACTTACTACAAGGGAATTGGCTAAAATGATTAAAAAAGCAGGCATAAAGTTTTTAGACCTTGAAGATGAAAAATACGATCAAGATTTAGTAGGAGAATATACCGGTGCAGGAGCCATATTCGGTGTTACTGGCGGTGTTATGGAAGCAGCTATTAGAACTGTTGCAGAGATACTTGAAGGAAAATCTATTGAAACCATTGATTACGAAGCTGTAAGAGGTTTTGAAGATATTAAGGAAGCAACACTTATACTGGGAGGTAAAGAAATAAAGATTGCCGTTGCCCATGGACCAGTAGCTGCCGAAAGTCTTTTAGACATGGTGAAATCCGGCGAAAAACAATACCATTTTATAGAAATTATGGGATGCAGCGGAGGATGCATAAGTGGTGGTGGACAACCCCATGTGGATGCAAAGACCTCAATGGATGTGGATATAAGAGTTAAAAGAGGAAAAGCTTTATATGAAGAAGATGAAAGCAGACAATATAGGAAATCCCATAAAAGTCCACAGATTATTAAGCTTTATGAAGACTATTTAGGTAAGCCCAATGGTCATAAGGCCCACGAGTTGTTTCATACCCACTATATAGAAAGAGAAAAATTTCCGATCAACAAGGATTGTAATTGCGAGTAAGTAATTAAGCTATAACTGATTGCAAGGAATTTTCTAAGCAAAAGGTTAATAATCATAAAAAAGAAGAACTGAGATCATTACGACCTCAGTTCTTCTTTTTTATCTATATATACTATCTCTAACTATTGTTTGACTTCTCTTTGGTCCAATTGAAACTATCTTAACTGGTATTCCTGTTAATTCTTCGATTCTAACTATATACTTTTTAGCGTTTTCAGGTAATTCATCATAGCTTGTAGCTTGGGTTATATCTTCATTCCATCCATCAAGCTCCTCGTAAACAGGCTCACATTTTGCTAGTGTGTTTAATGAAGCTGGGAAGTGATCTATTATTTTATCACCCAGTCTATATCCTGTACAGATTTTTACCTTCTCAAATCCTGTAAGTACATCTAATAGCATAAGCGCTATTGAAGTCATTCCATTTATTCTTGCAGAGTAGTTTACCATTACGGCATCAAGCCATCCACATCTTCTAGCTCTACCTGTAGTAGTTCCAAATTCGTTTCCTGCTATCCTTATTCTGTCTCCTACTTCATTGTCTAGCTCAGTAACAAATGGTCCCATACCAACTCTTGTTGTATAGGCTTTGGCTATACCAAGTACTTCTTCTATCATATTTGGTCCAATTCCTGATCCAATTGTAAATCCACCCGAGATAGGGTGGGAGCTTGTTACATAGGGATACGTTCCCAAATCTATATCAAGTAGTGTTCCTTGAGCTCCTTCAAATAACACCTTTTTATTATCTTTTACTCCATCGTATACTATAACTGTAGTATCATCAACATATGATCTTATTTTATCAGCATACTCTAGATATTTTTCGATTATTGCATCTTTATCTACAGGCTCTCCGCCATAAATCTTTTCAATTAATTCATTCTTTTTTTCTATCTGAGCAGTAACCTTTTCGATGAATAATTCTTTATCCATTAGGTCACATATTCTTATGCCTGATCTTTCCACCTTGTCCATATAACATGGGCCGATACCTTTTTTAGTAGTACCAATCTTTTGATCCCCTCTAGCTTCCTCAGCAAGGGTATCTATGACTTTGTGATATGGAAAAATAACATGGGCTCTATCGCTTATCTTAATGTTTTTAGTACTAACTCCTTGCTGCTCAAGCTTTTCTATTTCCTTTAAAAATCCTTCTGGGTCAAATACAACCCCATTTCCAATTACGTTTATTGTTTCTGGATAAAGTATTCCTGAAGGAATTAAATGAAGAGCATACTTTTTATCTCCAACTACAACAGTATGACCTGCATTATTACCACCTTGTCCCCTAACAACTACATCGGCTTCAGCAGCTAGATAATCTATAACCTTGCCTTTTCCTTCATCTCCCCATTGTGCTCCAACAATAACTACGGTTGACATTTCATACACCTTCCTTCAAAACATTAAATCCGAACGTACACACATTATATTATCAGATATACCTACTATAGTCAATGAATTTACGAATATTAAACTGTATAATATAATTAAATATTCATAGTATGTTTATTAGTGACCTTCGACTAATTTTATGATAACAAGGTCATAAAAAGAAATTAGAGACCAGCTACTTAAACTAATCTCTATGTCTGAGCCTGTATTCTTTAGGCGTGCACTTTTCATTTTTCTTAAAAATATGACTAAAATAGCTTATATTGCCAATACCTACCTTTTTGCTAACCATAGATATCTTCATATTTGTCTCACTTAAGTATTCCTTGGCTCTTTCAATACGAATTTTATTGATATAATCCGTCAAAGAAATCTTGTTTTGTTCATTAAATATTTTACTTAGATAGTTTGGACTAATATAGAATTTATCAGCAATAGATTTTAATGTCATATCTAAGTAATAGTTTTCTTTGATATATATATTAACTTGATTAATTATTCCATTATCTCCTTGTAGAGGGGCTTCTCTTAACATATTGATGGATTCATCAATATATCCTATTAAGATTGTTTCTAACCCATTAAAATCGTAGGCCTCACTAATTAATCTTTTATACTTTACCCTAAGTTTAGCCATACTATCCATGTCATCTGTTTCTTTGTGAATAGCTCTTGATACAACAGCTATTAATTCACTTAATACCTCTTTAGCCCATGATATGTCTATATCTTCCTTTTTATAATCTGTTATGATTTTGTTAAGAATTCTAACGCTGCTCTTCTTATCTAATAATCTTAAACAATTTTCTAGATCAGTTTCTTCTATAAATGGATATTGAATTGTTTTTATAGACTCACGTTTATCGGGCTTATATTTCATAATATTAAATTTTGAGCTTACTTCGTACTTTAACAGCTTCTTGTTAGCTTCATTTAAAGCCTTCTCTAAGTTTATATTGTTCTGTGTCTTTTCTAATATTTCATTGTTTTTATCACTAAGTTCATTTTGTATTATACTGTTTTCAATAATTCCACTTATATACTTAGAAGCAACAATCAAGGATTCTTCTAATGCATATAATCTGCTTTTCGGTACTAATGGCAGATCATTGTATGCCTTTAATAAATCCCTATAGCTTATATCATTGTTTTTTGATATTAGCTTTATTTTTTCTTCAATATCATTAGGTCTATTAATAAGCAAGTGTCCACCTTTTATATACCCTATAATATCCTCATTAACTAATATTGGCATCCAGAATACGACAATATTATTTTTACATACGCAAACATCATCTATTTTTGTGAATGAACCTTTAATTATAGGAGTTAATTCTTCCTTGCAATTACCTAAGTAGGGACACAGTTTACAGAATGGATTAAGATTTGTAAACTTTGTTATATCCAACTTTTGAGCATTGGTAATCTTAAATGAGAGCTGCAATAGATTGGATATTTCGTCCTGTATATCCTCAAGTAAGTCCATATCTACGTAATCTAAAATATGGTCTCTACTTAATACAGATGAATTAGTGTGGAAATCTACAGGTTTTACAGGCGTGTAAATAATCATAAAAATCAGGTCTGAATCCTCCGTGTTGATAACTTCATGGTCCGAATAGGGTGGACAATGAAGCAACATACCTTGACCTATTTTCTTTTCTTCACCATTAACTCTATGGGTTCCCGTACCCTGCAATGTATAAAGTATCTGCTCTTCACCCATGTGTGAATGCCTCACATGCTTGGATTTAGGGAATATTTTTACTAGACCCACACTCATTCGCTCTGTATTTGGCCTCTTGGGTTCATGAATCCATATAACTTCGCCCCATTCAAACCTTTGTGTTTCCTTACTTTCCTCTGGAAAAATAACAGTTTCCTTCATTTTTAGGCTCATCCTTTGTCACTGATATATTACTAATTATATCATATTCTAAACAAGGAAATTCCTTGAGGGGAGCCTCCAATATTAATATTTTTCTATTTCAATACTGCGCCGGTATTAGCCGATGTAACTAGTTTAGCATATCTTGCTAAATATCCTTTCTTTACCTTTGATTCTGGTTTCACATATTTTGCACCACGTGCATCTATTTCTTCCTTGCTTAGTTTTACCTCCAACACCTTATCTGAAATGTCAATCCTTATGATATCGCCATCCTCAATAAGGCCTATTAGGCCACCCTCCATGGCTTCGGGAGATATGTGTCCAATAGCTGCTCCTCTAGTGGCACCAGAAAATCTACCATCTGTAAGCAGGGCTACATCCTTATCTAGACCCATACCAGCTATTGCAGAGGTAGGAGATAACATCTCTCTCATCCCAGGTCCACCCTTAGGTCCTTCATATCTTATTACTACTACATCACCTTTTTCTATTTTACCTTCGAATATTGCATTAACCGCTTCTTCTTCTGAGTTAAACACTTTAGCTGGGCCCTCATGCTTTAACATTTCATCTGCAACGGCGGATTCCTTAACAACTGCGCCATCGATGGCAAGATTTCCTCTAAGTATTGCTAGTCCACCTGTTTCTCTATACGGCTCATCTACTGTTCGTACAACATTCTTATTTCTGATATCTGCTTTTTCAATATTTTCACCTACGCTAAGACCTGTAACGGTAATCAATTCTTCCTTTATCAGACCCTTTTTAGCAAGCTCCTTCATTAGAGCAGGTATACCACCAGCTAAATGCAGATCTTCCATATGATGTTTTCCACTTGGGCTTAGCTTCGTAAGATAAGGCGTTCTTTCACTTATCTCATCGAATAGATCAAGCTTAAGCTCTATTTCTGCTTCGTGAGCTATTGCCGGTAGATGAAGCACCGTATTTGTTGACCCTGCCATAGCCATGTCTACTGTTATAGCATTCTTAAAGGCATCTAGAGTTAATACATCTAGAGGCTTTATGTTTTTTTCTATACATTCCATAACCTTCATCCCTGCATATTTAGCTAGTCTTATTCTCTCGCCAGAATGGGCCATGGCTGTACCATTATATGGTAGTCCCATACCCAGAACTTCCGTTAGACAGTTCATGCTATTTGCAGTAAATAATCCAGAACATGAGCCGCATCCAGGGCATGCTTTTCTAGCAACATCCTCTAATTCATCTTCAGAAATCTTCCCACTTTGATAGGTTCCTACCTTTTCTATTATTGTACTAAAGTCAATATCCTCTCCATTATGCTCTCCAGCCCTCATAGGTCCACCACTTACAACTACGGAAGGAATATTTAGTCTAGCGGCCGCCATCAACATACCGGGAATAATCTTATCACAGTTTGGTATTAAAACGAGTCCATCAAATCCGTGGGCTAAGGCCATAGCCTCTACTGAATCAGCGATCAGTTCTCTACTTGCTAATGGATATCTCATCCCATCATGTCCCATTGCTATTCCATCGCATATCCCAATTGCAGGAAACTCTATAGGTGTTCCCCCTGCCATTGCTACTCCCATTTTTGCTGCTTCAGCAATTCTATCTAAGTGTATATGCCCTGCAATAATTTCATTGTGGGCATTTACTATACCGATTAAGGGCTTCTCTATTTCCTCTCTTGTATATCCCATACCGTAAAATAAAGATCTAGCCGGAGCACCCTTAGCACCACTTACTATCTTATCGCTCTTCATATTATCTTCCTCCTTATTTGTTTTTCTATATAGAACGCACTTATAAATCTAGATTTTGATTCCTTAACTAGCCAACGATTTGGGGCTATTCACAGAATCAAAATGTAAAAGATTTATTATCATTTCTATAGCTATTAATTATAATTATATAGGATATTACTATTAATTATTTACAAGATATCTCCTATTCTTTTACTTTTCAACAATATCAAAATATTAATATTTTATATCAATATTTTATTATAGAGAGTTCCAAGTAAATCTTAATTTATACATATTAAAATATCCGATGTTTCTGGGGATTTTTGATGTGTATAAATTAAAGTTTTGACTGGAATCTCTATATAGATAAACAACATTAACAGCTAAAATAAATTTCAAAGAAAATAATGAATGCTTCTACATTTTTTGTTTGAAATTTATTAAACCTTAAAGTTCCTTATCTTTATCTAAGCAAATTATATTTATCATCTAAAAAAAGCCTTCTATACAGTAAATCATCTGTATGAAAGGCTTTTCAAGCTTTTGTGGATAACTAACTATGTGTTAATAACTTTTCCACAAAATAGTCCACTTTATTAACAGGTATTCAACATTTTATCCTGATTTCCTTTTAATAAGTGCTTTTAAAGCCTTATGCTTTATCCACACATCAAATAAAAACTCAGTAGTATCGAACCCTTTTGTTTTGTTAGGATTTCTCTTTGAGAAATGACCTCAACTAAAAAAGAGCGGATAACCTCCACTCTTTCCGATTCTACTTATTATCCTTCTGTTGAAAGATGATCATTTAAATCATTAATAAGTACATCCACATCTATACCATGAACTCTCGCAGCATCACCGATGCTTTCCATACTAGCGCCAGCTCAACCAAGGCAGTGTAATCCATGTCTCATAAATATAGTAGCAGTGCTTCTGTCCATTGTTAGAACTTCTGCAATAACAGTGTCTTTAGTTACTTTTGCCATCAGTTTACCTCCTCATTTTTTATGTACATTATACATTATACCACATACCTCTTATTTAAATGTGTATACAATCTAATAAATATTTTACTTTTATTTTTCCATCATTTATAGCGATTCAAGTGGAACTATGCTATACTTATTCACAGGCATAATTTTATTTATCCACATTACTCACAGGGTTATCAACAATTCTCTATTTTCTTTGTGGAAAAGGTATTTTTCTCTTGTTATATGCATATAATAATATCTTGTCATTAATTTTCCATCTTCTATGGCGAATTCCTTATTGCTTTGAGTAATCTTTTTCATTGTTAGTACACCTAGATTTTGCTCTTCAAATTCATGAAAAACCTCTCTGGATATCTGAAATCCACATTTCTGATAGCATCGAAGGGCCCTTTTATTAAACTTTGCTACCTTCAATATCAATCTTCTCATTCTTAGATTATTAAAATACAGATCTAAAAAGGTGCAAAGACCATCGGTTCCATAACCTTCACTTAGTTTGTTGGGATCAAAGACTATACCTAACTCACTTTGTCTCTTAAAAAATTTCATATTTCTTAGAGAAATATAGCCTACAAGATTGTCTTCCATATCTTCAATGGCAAAACACCTTTTTCTAAAGTCCCTGGCCTTGATTTTATACCATAAATCCCTTTCTATCTCAGATAGTTTAGGAAAGTTGTAGTGTAAAAACTCTGGATTTTCATGCTCCCCCCATAATAGCATTCTGTCTACATCTTCCCTTTTCAACCTTCTTACTTTAGTTTTATCCCCCACTCTATACATACTCTCCACTCTCCAAAATTTAGATCATTATATTCATGATATTTATAAAGTATGTTTATTAGGACTAGTTCTAAAGATTATTTAGTATCTCCTCTGGCACAATGTCTTTTCCAAGCATTTCACTTATGTCTCTGTTTTCGTTTACTGCGTTTTTTAAGGCTGACATTTTCCTAATGTCTCCCGTTAGCACCCCGCCAATTAATTTTTCATTCTCTAAAAATAACTTATGTAGATAATTTTCGCCCTGGATTTTTATATCTCTTTCTGCATTGTCTATCTTTCCAACTGAAAACATCTTTGTGTTTCCAATAAGCAGGGTTGTAGCTGACTTTGGCATTCTATACTCTTTCTTACATCCGGTCATATTTGAAGCGGCTATTTTACCTTGGTTCATGGCTGATGACCATAGAGCCATAACTAAACCATCAAACTGTGCAATATCTCCTGCCCCATATATATCTTCTAAATTAGTTTTCATATATTTATCTACTATTATTCCTCTTTCTACCTTCAAGTCTGTACCTTCTGCTATTTTTATATTAGATCTAATACCTGTGGAAATCAGTACTGCATCACTTTCGATTATTCTTCCATCCTTAAGTTTAATGCTCTCCACATTTTTCTCTCCTTGTATTTCCTGAGCCGCTGCATCAAAATAGAAATTTAAACCCTCTTTTTCTAACTCACCTTGAAGATATCTTCCTAGTTCTCCATCAAGCTGTCTTGGCAATAGATATGGAAAAAATTCTATTATGTTCACTTTTTTACCTGATTCTTTGAGTGCCCATGCTGCTTCTAGCCCTAATAGACCTCCTCCAATAACTGAAACGGTATCACATTTTTTAAGATATCTCTGTATTTCCTTTAGATCATTTATGGTTCTTAAGGTAAATACTCCATCATTTTTTACTCCTGTAATAGGAGGTATGAAAGGTGTACTCCCATTGGATATCAAGAGTTTATCATATTTTATTCTATTTTCACTATCTACTGTTACTTCTTTAGCTTCTGTATCAATATTAGTAACCCTCGTATTTAATAATACTTCAATATTCCTATCTTTATACCATTTTTCATCTTTAAGGATTAAATCCTTTAGGGTATAATTTTCCTTACTAATATAATGGGAAAGTTTTACTCTATTGTATGTTAGATATTCTTCTCCACTTATTATTAGAATCCTTCCCTCACTGTCATTTTTTCTTATTTCCTCCGCCGCAGATAATCCAGCTATTCCATTACCAATAATTACATATATCATACAAATTCCCCCTATCTCATATTTTATAACCAACATTATAAACTTACTACTTTTATATGTCAGTTATTCACATCTAGCTCGGGTTGTTCATAAAAGTTTAAAAAAATGCAAGTATATATAATACGATAAACATCTTCTATTCTGGAGATTTGACAGCCATCATTTTTGGGGATGTTAAATCTTCGGAATGGAGTAGATTTTTCGTAACTTATATAGTTTTGTTTCTAAGGTGTTTATCAAATTCTTGACATACTAGACAGTACATCAAGAATTTGATGGATGTCTTAGAAGCAAAAGGACACAGCAGCTTTTGAAATTTCCTATGAATGATCTGGGCTTAATTGTAAGATACCCTTTTTTTTCTTAAAATACGCAAAAGCAGCCCATTTAGGGCTGCTTTAATATTAAAAAAATTATTGTTCTCTATATTTTTCAAGATTGGCGAACTTAGTAAATGGACCAAGCCATGCAAGTTCTACTGTTCCAGTAGAACCATTACGTTGTTTAGCTATTATAACCTCTCCCATGTTCTTCATCTCACTATCGGGATGATAATATTCATCACGATACAAGAACATAACTATATCGGCATCCTGCTCTATGGCACCGGATTCCCTCAGGTCAGAAAGAATTGGTCTATGATCTGCTCTAAGCTCAGGAGCACGGGATAGCTGAGATAATGCTATAACTGGGCAATCCATCTCCCTAGCTAGTATTTTTAATGCCCTTGAAATTGCAGAAATCTCCTGTTGTCTACTATCGGATTTAATGTGGGACTCCATGAGTTGCAAATAGTCAATCATAATTAAGTCCAAACCGTGTTCCATCTTTAGCCTTCTGCACATTGCCCTCATTTCCATTACATTAATACCCGGCGTATCATCTATAAATACCCTCGCCTGGGCTAATGGTCCCATAGCATTTGCAAGCTTAGGCCATTCATCCTCAGTCAACTGGCCATTTCTAAGTTTTTGAATTTCTATATGGGATTCAGCACTCAGCATACGTTGTACCAGCTGATCCTTTGACATCTCAAGGCTAAATATAGCTACCGAAGCCCCTGATCTGATGGCTGAATTCTGACATACGTTTATAGCGAATGCCGTCTTACCCATAGCAGGTCTTCCTGCTATTAGTATAAGATCTGATTTTTGAAGTCCTGAAGTCCTTCTGTCAAGATCGTTAAATCCTGTAGAAAGTCCGGTTATTCCTCCCTCGCTGCTATAAAGCTCTTCTATTTTATCAAAGGTTTCCAATAGTACTTCTTTTATAGGAGAAAATCCATCCTTGTTTGTATTTTGAGAAATATCAAATATATTTTTCTCCGCAAGGTCCAGAAGCATATCTGCTTCTTCCGCTTCATATCCCTTTTCCACGATTTCCGCAGAAGCCCTTATTAAGCGTCTAAGCAGGGCCTTTTCCGCTACGATCTTAGCATAATATTTAGCATTTGATGTTAATATACCAGAAGTCGATAAGTTCGATAGATAAGTTGCCCCTCCTAAAGCTTCAAGGGTACCCCTCTGAGATAGTTCTTCAGAAAGAGTAACTAAATCTACTGGTTCATCCTTGTTGTATAAATCAATTATAGCCTCATAGATTTCTTTGTGGGCTTCCTTGTAGAAATCCTCATTTTTTAGAACTTCAGTAACAACAATTATAGCTTCCTTATCTAAAATCATTGCCCCCAAAACCGATTGCTCTGCTTCAACATTATGGGGAGGTGTTCTTCCAAAGTGTTCCATATTTATCTCCTCTTCTATAGTCATGCTACAGTAAAACTTAAGATAAATTTTACTGAAATAATGAACGCTTCTGCATTCTTTCAGTGAAATTTATTAATCCTTAAAGTAGCATTACTTCTATAAATGTTTCCTAATAGGTACTTATGAGAAAGATAAGTTATCTTACCAATCTTCTGTATCACTATTTTTTCAATCTGAACTCTAAACTCATCTATAGCATCCATATCTTTCTTATTAATGCTTTCATTGCTATAGAAAGCTCTATTTATACTATCTATTATATCATCACTCACATCTATCTCTATAAAATTTTTATCAATAATCTTTAAGAATTGTAGTGGAGAATATTTTTCGAAGCCCAGTTCTTCAATAAATGAGTATAGCGAAATGATTATATAGTAGCTTTTAATAACATATCTTCTATGATCTGTTTTAGAAAAAATCCTTTTATTTCTATAATACAGGAAGAAAAATCTTAAGGCTATAACTAATAATAAAACTATAGGTACCAATTTACGGATATTCATCATTTTATCTTTCGAAATGTATCTATAGTCACCTTCAGCAAAGGGCATATCCTCTTCTTCCATAAGTCTTTTTAAATCGCCTTTTCTTTGATCGGATAAGTTTCGTTTTTCTATGATTTCATCTTCTAGTAGGTCTTTCTCTGTTTCTTCTTTTGCTACCTCAACATAATAGGGAGATGTAGGCTCAAAATTTATCCATCCAATATTATCTACATAGGCCTCCACCCATGCATGGGCTCTTTCAGCCTTTACCTCGTAAAAACCATCCTTTTCCTTATCCTCGGGAAGGAGAAATCCTTCTACATATCTTGTAGGTATTCCTAGGGTTCTTCCCATCACAGCTAATGAAGAAGCGTAATAGGTGCAATAGCCTTTGTTGTCATCAAATAAGAAATACTCAACAAAGTCCTTACCCTCTGGTATATCTGATACTGTAAGACTATAGCTATAATTTTCTACAAGATATTTTTCTAATGCCTTTATTTTTTCATAGTCGCTTTCATAATTCTTAGTTAAATCCATTGCTAATTCAGATATTCTCTTAGGTAAATTATCGGGAAGTTGTAAATATTTATCCCTTTCTATGAGCCTTTCATCAACTATGTTAACTTCTCTATTTCTATTCACCGGCAGTATGCTTTTTATAGTGTAGGAGCCATCCATCCCTTTAAGGAAGCCCCTTACAAAATACATTTCAATATCACTATTATAGTTTATTTTTCTTTTACCAGCTTCTATATTTATAGGAAAATATGGTGAAAAAACCGTAGAAGTTAATATATTATCGGGATAAATAGTAACCTCTACCGTCTCTAAGTCTCCTTTGAATTTTATTGACTCAGCTTCTAGTGAGCCTTTGCGACTCTTTAAAAAAGAACTATTATCGCTATACCAGCTATAACCAGTATATATATTATTAACTCTTCCTCTAAGATATAATAGGGGCATACTACTTTTTACCCTCATAACCACCATATCCTTCTCTATAATAGAACCTCCTAGCCTGTTTCCTAGTGGCTGATATGGAGTATTTCCAAAAACAAACTTACTCTGCTCTGCCCTTTTATACTCACTTCTAAGTTCAAATAGACCTGGAAATATATTAGACATTTTATCATTAATAGTACTAACGGATAGGGTGTTAATAATTACATTTGAGGTAAAAATCGTAATTATTACCATGATGCTTCCAAAATACATAAGAGATTTATAATTATAGTGTTTTAAACTGGAGCTTTCTTTGTCCAGTTTATTCATTTTGTCATTAAAGACTAGAGATATATAGTAAAGAATAAGGCCAGCAGCATATATATTAAACAGCTTAGATACATCTTCGATATACCGAAGCCACTGGAATACAAAAAATATTATGGGAAGAATAAAATATATAAGTCTTTTTTTCTTTATTATTAGATTGGCAAATATAATTGATATAATGGTAAATAGTATGATTAAAAGTGCTATGTCAAAGTTCTTGGGTATATTTGTTGTCTGTCCAGACATATATTTTGCAGCCCATAATATAAATTCAATGTTTTTAGGAGTTTTAATCGTTTTTGAAATAATCTTTAGGACATGGGGAATGTTTGGATTATTATAAGAAAGCATTTCAATTATTCTATTTGGCAGTAAAGAAAGAAGAAGAAATCCAATTGTACTAAAAAATATCATGCGAATTTCTTTTAGATATTTATCGTAATCTATTATCCCATAAGAAAGAATCCATATAGACAGGTTTATTATGAATATTTTAAAGGGAGATATTTCATAATATAAGGATTTCATTATAAGAATGTTTAAAGAATAAACCATGAAAAAGCCTATTATTGCTTTGCTTTTTCTTTGTCCTCTAATATCCACGAAGATACCTCCAATACTTTTTTGATATTACTCTCTGGTGTGATTCTGTAGGTTTCTATTCCCTTTTTTCTAATATATTCTTCCATTCTCCTTTCTTCAATCATGTTTTCCCTATTCTCATTTACTAATACTAGTATAGGATTGAATTTTCTTTGTCTTAGGCTGATTAATGTTTGAAATGTCTTTTTGTTAAGCTCGGTGGTAAGTATTACAAGAGTAGAACCATATGATAGTTTTCTAGCTTCATTGATTAAGAGCTGATCAATTGGAATTTCTCCCTTGGCCTGAAAACCAATAAGCTCCTTTAGAAAGCCCTCTAATCTGTTTAAATTTCTGCCTTCGATATATGTTTTATCTTGAGAGGTGAATGCCAGAGATGTGTTTAAGTTATTTTTTAGGCAATAATTAATTATTGCAGCTCCTGTCTCTACCATCTTTTCTTCTATATCGCCACTGATATCCTTTACAAAGCTACCTTCATATGCATCAATAAATACGTTTATTTTTGTATTGGCAGATAGCTCATACTCTTTGACATATGGCCTACCAAGTCTAGCACTTAGCTTCCAATGGACCTTCTTAACATTGTCTCCCGCTACATACTCTCTGATATTCTTAATGCTTGTATAATCCTCATGGGTATTGTATGGAACTCTGAAGGTTCCAAAATACTCAGTTGCAGGCAATTTCATATTATTTATGTCATGGACTTTGGGGTATACAATAAGATCAATATTTTTATTAAAGACAATCTTCTCTTCAAAAATGTTCAAAAAATCCTTGATTTTTACATGTAATTCGCCTACTTTATAATAACCTCTATGTCTGCATATAACTTCCTTTTTTATGTTAATCATCTGAAGCGGCCTTAGAAATGCATATTCTACGGGAAATTTCATATCACCCAGCCTCTTGGATATGTTACATGTGATTTCTGCATGGGCAATTGGTAGGATACCTGTATTATTAAGCTTATACCCTAGATTTAAGGAATCACCTACTTTTAAAGTCCTATTACTTACCCAAAAGAAGTGATAGAGGTTCTTTTTCCCTTTGTACACAGAGTAGTAAGAGTATAGAATCAATATAAAAAGAGTCGTGAATATTAGATATAAGAATTTTCCTCCAGACAATATTCCAAGGCTTAGGCTAATAAGAAGAAGCCATAGAAACTTTTTCCCCTTCTTAGTCATGGATCTTCACCATAGGCGCCTCACAATTATCCAATATATCCTGAATTACCCTTCTACTATTAAAGCCCATATATTTTGCCTCTGGCTTTAGGATAATTCTATGGGCCAATACATCGGCAGCGATGTATCTTACATCCTCAGGAGTTACATAGCTTCTTCCATCCATATAGGCTATGGCTTTTGAAATATTGTAAAGCCCTATAGTTCCCCTTGGACTACATCCTAAAAGTACATTTTTATCATCTCTAGTACTTCTTACAATCTCCGTAATATATTCTTCTATTTCTTCTTTAACATAAATCTTCTTTACTTCATTCCTCGCATTCAAAATATCGTCCTTACTTATGATAGGTGTCAGAGCTTCTAGTTTCTTCTGTATATCTCCTCTACGTAGTATATTTATCTCTTCATCTTTTGTAGGATATCCAAGGGATATCTTCATAACAAATCTATCAAGCTGTGCCTCTGGAAGAGGAAAGGTTCCTTCATATTCAACTGGGTTTTGCGTTGCTATAACCATAAAGAGTTCATCCATTACATAGGTATTTCCATCTACAGTTATTTGATTCTCCTGCATCACTTCAAGTAGACTAGATTGAGTTTTTGGTGATGTCCTGTTGATTTCATCTGCCAGTACTATTTGATTATGAATAGGTCCCTTTATGAACTTAAAACTTCCATCTCCTGCATTATATATATTTACACCTAATATATCCGACGGTAAAAGATCTGGAGTAAATTGTATACGGCTAAAGGAACAATTCAAGGTCTTCGCCAGTGCCCTTGCAATAGTTGTTTTTCCTACTCCCGGAACATCCTCTAAAAGTATATGCCCTTTACAAAGAAGTGCCGCCATCAGTTTTTTTATAACTTCATCTTTACCTATTATTACTTTTCCTATATTTTCTATAGCTTTATTAATCATATGACCCCTCCTTTTGTTCTGAATTTTGTAAATATTTCTATATTTCTATTATCACATATCTATATAAACTTTTCCTTAAGAAAAGTATTAACAATTTGTAATATTCTGAACAAGGAAATCCAAAAACTCAAAAGGAGCCCGTTTACTGGCAACTGACCCCTTTATGTACATCTTTTATTTTTAATTTAGCTTTTATTAGAATTCCTAACTAATTCTTCGAATAAATCCGATGGCACAGGCGGACTATAGAAATAACCTTGAACCATATCACATTTTTCCAAGTTGAGATAATCGAGTTGTTCCTTAGTCTCTACCCCTTCGGCTACCACATTTAACCTTAATTTCTTTGCAATGGCAATAATGGTTGAAACTATTGCAGTATTATTGCTGTCTATATTTATATCTCTTATAAAGGATCTGTCTATTTTTAATTTGCTTATACACAATTTATTTAATTGGCTTAGGGATGAGAAACCCGTTCCAAAATCATCTATAGATAGTCTTACTCCTAACGCCCTTAAATTACTTAGAACAGACAACCTATCCTTAACATTTTCTATAGAAATGCTCTCAGTTATTTCTAACTCTAAGTACTTTGGATCTAACTCAGTTTCCCTTAATGTTTCCTGAAGAATATCCATAAACTCCTCTTGTTCAAGTTGCTTTACCGATATATTAACAGCTATAAAAATTGGATCAAATCCTAGGCTTTGCCATTTTTTATTCTGGAGACAGGCTTCCTTTAATACCCATTTCCCTATGGTTCCAATGAATCCTCTGCTCTCAGCAATAGGGATAAACTTACTTGGTGGTATATACCCGTATTTAGGGTGTTTCCACCTTATTAATGCCTCAGCACCAACAATTCTGTCGGTTTCTAAGTCCACTATGGGTTGATAATAAAGTGAAAACTCTCCTCCTTCTTGGGCCTTCCTTAAAGCATTGACTATAATGAATTCTTCTTTAATCTTTTCATGTAAATTTGACGTATAAAACTCATATCTATTGCCACTGTATTCCTTAGCCCTAAACATCGCCACATCGGCATTTTTTATTAGGGCTTCAGAATGTTGGCCATTAATAGGATAAAATGCAATTCCTATACTTATGGTGATATAAAATTTATACTCCTTAATGTAGATTGGCTTTTCAAATCTATCCATGATTTTTTTAGCCTTTCTAACGATCTCATGGCTATCCTTAATATTAGATGAAAGAACAATAAATTCATCTCCGCCAACTCTACCAACTATATCATCCTTATTTATACACTTCTTGATCCTTCTAGAAATTACCCTAAGTACCTTATCACCACTAACATGACCTAAATTGTCATTTATACTTTTAAATTCATCAACATCTATAAACATTATAGCCAAATTTTGTTTGCTTTCTTTAGCCTTTTCTATCTCAAGATTAAGCCTATCAACAAAGGAAGATCTATTATATAGCCCTGTAAGACTATCTCTAATGGCAAGATTTTTTATTTTTCTTTCCTTTAGCTTCTCACCAGTTATATCTCTATAAATAGCATATATACCTATCTGCTTTTCATCATGTACAATTGGATAAGCAAGTATATCTACATTTATTAATTCACCTTCTTTGCTTTTTCTAATGGACTCAGCCCTAACAACCCCACCGGTGGCAACCTTTCTTGTCTTATCCCTTGCTTCATCTTTATGATTATCAGGTACAATTATGTCATTAATCAAGAATTCCTTAATTTCATCTGTAGAATATTTAAAGAGGTCGCTGAAGGCCCTATTAACATCAATGATCTTATCATTGTTTTCAAGAATCGCTATGGCCTCAGGAGAATTTTTAAATAATTGCTGGAAATATGATTTTTGTAATTTTAGTTCATGCTCTCTTTTTTTTCTATTGGTTATATCTCGACCAATGGAGATTGCAACTTTCTTATTATTAAACATGAAAACATGGGACTTTATTTCAAATGGAATTATAGTTCCATCCTTGGCTGTATGTGTCATCTCTAAGGTAGAATCTCCCTTTTCACAAAGTTCCTTAGCCATCATTGTAATATTTCTATAACTCTCTCCATCTATTGTATCCTTTGGAAGCATTAACATCATCTCTTCTCTCGTATAGCCAAACTTTTCAAAAGCATAATCGTTTACATCAATAACCCTTAAAGGTATACAATCATCTCGGAGCTCATAAAAAAATATAACATCATTTGCATTATTAAAGAGCTGTTTGAACTTTTTTTCACTTTCCTCCAGCTTATTTAGAGCATCTTTTTTTTCACTAATGTCAAAGATAATTGAATAAAGCAACTTTTCATTGTCAATGTCTATCGGACCACTATACACCTCTACATAACGGATCTCAGCACTAGCTAATCTGTGGGGAAAGGTAAAGTGATTTTTACTTTCAAGCTTTGCTTTTTGCATTTCTTCAAAAACTTCTTCCTTGCTTAAGCTATTTATATCTGTTATATTCATTGCTATAAGTTCATCTTTGCTGTATCCATAGAAAGAGCAGGCAGCTGGATTTGCATCCACAATTTTTGCCGTCTCAGGATTAATTAATAGCATTACAGCGTGATTATTTTCAAATAAACTCTTATATATTTTTTCATCTTTAAATACGGATTTACAATAATAATATTTATCACATATTTGATCTATTCCCATCTTAAAATTTCACCAACCTTTATTAGCAAGGCTTCATTTGTAAAGCTTTAAATTAACTCTGTCTACCTATGCATTTGTATATCGCAGATGACTAGATAACCTTAAAACCATCGGATATTATATTGATTTCATTGGCTATATTCTCTACACTTTTATTTGCTTGATCTATAGCTAATTCCAATTCTTCAGTAGATTCAGATAATATATCGGCATCCTGCTTTACATCTGTTACTGTATTCTTTATTTTAGTTACAAATAAATTAAACCATTTCGAAAGAACCCCTAGCTCATCTTTAGTATTTATTTCTAACCTTTTAGTTAAATCTCCTTCTCCCTCAGCAATATTCTTAAATATATCATTAGTTTTGTTATTAATATTGAAATATATTGATTTATACTAGGGACTCTCTATAGAGATTCCAGTAAAGCTACTAATTTATACATATCCAAAACTCCCAGAAACACTGAGTATTTGGATATGCATAAATTAAGTTTTACTAGGAACTCTCTATAGATGTGTAATCCAAGGGAATACTCACTTTAAAACAGCATCCCTTATCAATATTATTTCTTACTGATATTTCACCTCCTATAGTTTTTATAATTTTTTTAGCAATATAAAGCCCAAGTCCAACTCCTTTGTATTTCTTTACAGAGCTGTCATCAGCTTGGTAAAACAGATTAAAAATCTTGTCAAGCTTGTTTGGATCTATACCAATTCCATAATCTTTTATATAAATATCAATATATTTTTCATCTTCCCTCAGTATTATCTCAATATCTTCTCCATCGGAAAATTTTATAGCATTATCTAATATGTTATCAATAACCTGTCTAAATCTTAACGTATCAGTTATTATGGAGATATCCTTTCGAGGAATATCTAGTTTTATATTGATATTCTTATTCTGTGTAGACAGCTCTCTATCCTTTATTAAACTCTTGGTAAAGTACTCCAGACTTATCTTCTCTGGGTTTAACTTATATTTTGCAGACTCTAACAATGAAATATCTAGCAAATCATCTATCAATCGCCTAAGTCTCTCTGAGCTATTGTAAGCTATTTCAACCATGTTCCTCTGATTATCATTTAAGGGTTCCTCATTATCCTCAAGCAAGTACTCCAAATAGGTCATATTAATATTTAAGGGAGTCTTAAGCTCATGACTTACATTAGCCAAAAGATTGTCCTTAGTTTTATTGGCTATCTTGAGCTCATCATTTCTTTGATATAATTTTTCTAATGTAGCCATGTGCTGTTCTGATAAAACCTTGAGCCTCTTATTATTATCCTTTAACCTTTGTCTTTCAGCAAAAAGCTCTCTTTGCTTCTTCTTCATCTCACATACTAAAAATATAGTCTTATTGTATATATTTATAGTTAGTACCATAAAGTACACTGCAACCAAAGAAAAAGCGGTCAAGCTTATATTGAGTTTTAGCCACATATCAATTGTTAAAGGCAAAAGAAAGTAAGATAATACCGCCCTAGTTCCACAATGAACTGAATAGGCTAGTAGAGTTCTTTTTATGTTGAACACACTATCAACTTGTCTCTTTTTATCATACTTATGGAAAAGTGCTCCTACAGCAATTGGTGATACTATTCCCATAATAATCCCTACCCAAACTGTAGTCCCTCCCAAATAGAAACGATACAAAGCTGGTAAAATACCGGCTATTATACCAGCCTTTAAACCATATCTATAACTAGTAAAAAAAATCGGTACACTTCTTATATCTATAATCATCCCATTGTATCTATGCTTTTCCAATATAACTAAGAGAGACAATATACCGCTTAATATTGAATCTATAAGCACCACAATACTTTTTCTTTGTACTCTTTGACGAATATACTTATTTATTTCGAGGTTTATAAATAAAACTGCTATAAGAACCGCCATGTTATGAAAAAATGAGGATATCATTATAGTGCCCCTCCAGAAAACAATATTTTTAAATATAAATAGAGTCGCAATATTTGTCAATTTTCGACATCTATATTATTATTATATTGTATATCATATTTTTTTTTCAATCCTTTATATTAGGAAATTGCATAATTCCAACTTGACACAATTGCATAATAAATATGGTATGGCTTTAGGGCTTATGATACTATATATAGTAGTAAGTTTTTTAGAATGGTAATTATGCAATTTGCTCATATAAATAAAATATTATGATTTCATTATCTTCTCTGAAATTTACCCTAGAATTTATTGTTATTGGCCAATATAAAAGAGCCCCATTTCAATCTCTACAGTCTACCTTGGATCTGGTAAAAAAGATTTAAAAAGGGCTCAAGAAATATATAAGTTACGAAAAATCCATTACATTCCAAAGATTCAACCTCCCCGAAAACGTTGGCTGTTAAATCTTCAGAATGTAAAATGTTTATCGTATTATATATAGATTATTTATATCTTATAGATCTTTACTAGCTCAGATAAGGCTTTTATCATATTCTCAAAGCTTTGTATTGAAGCAGTGATTTCCTCCATTGAAGCTGTCTGCTCCTCTGTTGATGCACTAATTTCTTCAGTAGATGCAGCTGATTGCTGTGCTACAGCCGAAACATTTTCTATAGATTTTTGAGTATTATCCTTTGCATCATTAATTTCATTTACATCTTCATTAACTGAGTTCACCATTTTAATAGATTCATCAATTGCTATTGTAATCTCTTCAAAGACCCTCTTAGTATCGCCCATTAGATTATTGGCATTTTCTACTATTACTACAGCACTACCCATATCAGTCTTCGTTTTTTCAATTATAATAGTTATTTCATCTATTATATTTTGTATTTCATTTGTAGCCTTTGCCGATTCCTCTGCAAGTTTTCTAACTTCCTCAGCTACTACAGCGAAGCCTTTTCCATGCTCTCCTGCTCTTGCAGCTTCTATTGCAGCATTAAGGGCTAATAAGTTGGTCTGCTCTGCAATCGAATTTATAGCTTCTAAGATACCTCTTATGGATTTTGATTTTTCTGCTAACTCATTAACTCCCTGCCCTACCTTCATGGATGCCTGAGAATTTTCTTCAAATTGTTCTCCTAGCTCTGTTATTGTTGTAATTCCAAGTTCATTCTTCTCCTTCATATTATCATTATTATCTTCAGTGATTTTTAGTTTTTCTGTAACCTTTTGGATACTTTCTGCTAGATTATTTGTTACCTCTAAGCTCATACCAGTCTCTTCAGCTAAGCTGCTAGCTCCTAATGCAACCTCTTGAATAGTTCTAGCAATTTCTTCACTTGAAACGCTCACATCTTCACTTGAACTAGATATTCTTTCCGAAAAATCCGTCAATTCATTAACAGTATCTTTTATCTTTACGGTCATGTCCTTCATATTTTCGATCATTTTATTGAAATTAACTCCAAGCAAACCTATTTCATCCTTTGTTTTCACGTCAAAGCTTACGCTTAGATCTCCAGAGCCTGCTTTATCCATGACATATCCTAGATTTTTTATTGGCTTTACAGCTAATTTATCAATCAACCATGTTACTACTATTAGTAATGACAGGGTAATAACCAATAATCCTATAAGAATCTCTATGGCTAATTTGTTGAAGGTTTCCTTCACCTCATCCTCGGGGAAGGTAACGACCACAATTTTATCGCCTATATTCTTAAATGTAGCGTGTTTTGTTATACCTTCATAAGTATATGCAGTTTTTCCTTCTTCTTTTTCGAGAATGTCCTTTGACCATTCATGTTCCTTAATGTTTATCCCTAGCTGTTCTTTGGCAGCATGGGCTATTATTTCCCCGTCCGTGTTGACAACATAGGCATAACCATTCTTTCCGACACGGATTTTTTCTACGAGGTCCTGGATGTCCATAACATTCATCAGATCTTCAATAGCCTTAGGTTCTAGTCCAATTTGTACTATGCCTGGTTCGTCTATTCTTCCTGCCCCTATGTATTGAAACAACGTTTTATCAGAACCCCTTGGAGTTGGTTCTTGGGCTAGAGTCAAAGTCCTATCCTCAAGTATCTTAAGGAATGGTTTTGTCTGCTCCGATGTTTTAAAATCAAAACCCAAAAAATCTGGCACAGTACCATGTCTTAATACTCCATCACCATCTACAACATGTATTTCCTGTACACCAAGCTGCTGTGCTAGTTTCGTCATATTCTCGAGTGAAAGCAGCTCAGGGTTTTCCTTTATCAGTTGAGCTACAGATTTTGCTAATGCAATGGCTTTTTCATTCAATGCTTCTTTAGTTATTTCCATCATATTTTCTCTAGACTGTACTGTATTAACAACTGTCGTTAATTCACTATTAAGTTGGGATTCTATCATACTCAATACCAAATTATTTTTAATACTTCTATAGCTATATGCAACTAAAATTGTCATTAATATTATTACAGTTAGTACTATTGGTATTAGAACCTTGCTTCTTAGTTTCATAGTTTGTATCCTCCTGTCTTCATTATTATAAGTCATAGATAATGGCTTCAGAACCCTTACCGTAAGGCTACTACTTTTTCCATGTACCCTCGCCTTATTCTCATATCACCCCCTTAGGTTTTACTAAGTTTAGATTCAAAATTTTGAAAATTAGAACAATATTTATATATAGCAATTATTATGCCATTAAATAGCATTCTAAAATCTGTGGAAGAATATAGTTATTATCTACCTTAGAAAAGAAAAATCAGTGCATCATAAATGCACTGATTTAAGTTTTTGTAATTATTACACAATATTTCGAGTAAATGTTACATATTTCTTTGTTTTTCTTTTAAACCTTACTGTAAAATGGTAATGATATTATGAAACAGCATCCTCTATCTATATTATTTTCAGCGGATATTTGTCCTCCCATGTTTTTCATGATTTTCTGCGCAATATATAGCCCCAATCCTACGCCTTTATATTTCTTCTTAGATGAGTAATCAACTTGGTAGAATGGTTTAAAGATATCATAAATGCTGTTTTCCTCTATACCTATTCCCGTGTCACTGATATATATATCAATTTTATTTTCATCTCTTGTTAGTTTTATTGATATCTTACCTTCATTCGTAAATTTTACTGCGTTATCCAAAATATTATCCATTACTTGTCTAAGTCTTATATAATCAGTTGCTACTTCAACATCTTCATAGGGAATACTGAGTTCTATATCAATATTCATATCTTTTATTAATAAAAGTCTATCCTTTACCAGATCCCTAAGAAACTTTTTCATGTTTACATTGGTATAATTAAGCTTGATTCCATTTGATTCGAAAAATGAAATATCTAGTAAGTCACTTATCAAGTACTGGAGCCTTTCTGCATTCTTATATGCAATATCAATCATTTCCTTTTGTTCATCCTCTAAAGGAACTTCCTCTTCTTCTAGTAAGTACTCTAAATAACTCATAGTTATATTTAAAGGGGTTCTTAGTTCATGGCTTACGTTAGCTATAAAATCACTTTTTACTCTATTGGCTTTCTCTAACTCCTCGGTTTTCTCATACAGATCCTCCAGGGCTTCTATATGTCGATTTGCTAAGGACGTCAGCATTCGATTATTCTCTTCTAATTTTTTTCTTTCTTCTGAAAGCTCTTCAATCACTGTATTTTTTGTCATCTCAGCTTCCTTTATATGTGTTATATCTTGAATTATGGCTATACCACTGGCAACATTATTATCAATATCAAGTACTGGGGCGCTTGCCATTAGAATAATCCGTTCTTTACCATTGCTGTTATTTCTGACTAAAATTTCCTCATCTTTAATAATTATGTTGTTTTTAATAGATTGCCACAGGGGCATTTGATATGGATGGATTGTATCACCATCCATATTTTCAAAGGTATAGATTCTATCAATCGTCTTATCTATTGCTTTTGCAAATTTATTTTTATTATCACCAAACAACATATCTATGGAGCTATTAGTTAATATTATATCGCCTTCAGCATCTACTACTATTATTCCAACGGGCATAGTATCTATAAGGGCATGTAACGTATTATTGGATTTTTTAAGAGCCTCTAAAAGCCTATCTATTCTCTTTTGCTTTCTCTTAACCCTTCTCATCAGCTCATTCTTGACATTGAAATTGTTTATAAATCTTACTATACAGCAAAGTGCTATTAACGAAATACCTGTTAATAAAATATTTAAGTTTATCCATACTAATGGTGTTACGGACAATAGTTTCCACATTACTATAGCTCTAATTACACTGTAACCTATATAACTTAATATAATGTTTTTTTTATTTAATATGCTATATTCACTTATGAATTTATCTCTCTTGCGTGCAATACTTCCTATTATTCCTGGTAAAATAATAGCTACAACTATTCCTATCCACAGGGTATGCCCTCCTATAGATATCCTATATAATGACGGTAAAATAACGGATACGAGTCCAGCTTTCCATCCAAATCTATAGGAAATAATGAAAATAGGTATACTTCTTAGATCAAATCTCATTCCTTTATAATTGAAGGATTGAGACATTATTAAAAGTGATGCAAAACCATTCCAAATAGAAATTATATATACTAATAATTTATGATTCATTTCTCTTTTATTAAAATAATCATTTAAATTATAGGTTACACATACAAATCCTATCATTATCATCATATTGCTTAGAAAAATAGGAATCACAATATTTCACCCCTTAATGTCCTTAATGGGTTTTTCTAAATTATACACCGCTTAATATTGTTTTTTGCATCAATCTCAATTTTTTCTGTAAACCATGGAGGTAATTCACATTGATTAGATGTATAGAAATAAGGTTTAATAAAATCAATTCTTGCTTTGTATCCATCCCACTTATTAGGATAGTTCTTTAAGAACATCAAGAAATCCTTCGGTTTTATCTGAAATATTTTTTTATCTCCAAAACGCCTCCCCTTTATATATCCACTTTTAAGCCATCTATATATTAAATTAGGATCTTTATTTAATAAATAGCCGATATCTCCACTGGTCAGATAATCTCCATTACTTATTCTTTGAGGTCCTAATTTTAACTCCACTGCTTTTTTCTTAATGGAAACCGAACTTCTATTTAATTTTTGTGCAATCTTCTCTCTAGAGTATTTGCCCCAACATTTAATAAGAAACTCTATCTCCTCTTCGGTCCACCTTTTTACCGTTTTTGTAAGTCCAAGTCTCATGGCTTTTTTATAAACCGAATCCTTGGTTCTATTTAGTTCCTCAGATATAATCTCAATATCTTTAAATTCAAAGTTATCCACTAAATATTGTATTTCTATTTTGCTCCATCTTTGGTAGCCCATTTTTCCAGCCCCTATTATTAGATTTATATACGTATGTCAGCGATACCCATAAGCTTACTATAATTAATACGTTTCGCCTTTTAGCCAGCGATATGAAAAGTTAGGTATATCAATAATTGGTATTATATCTTCATCTTTATTTATAAATCCTATTATCCCATCCGGATTCTCATTCCCCATAAAATAAACTACATCATCCTCCTTAAAACCCTCAACATATGTAACTTCAGAAACAGCAATACACTCTAGCTGATGATGGCCATCAAAATATATTAATTGTGTAGCATCCATTTCCTGACTATTTAAAGGGTTGATGTCTTTAATCCTATTAGACCATCTTACTTTCTTCAGCCTATTCATTTCATTTTCGCCTTTGTTAAGTGTCAATAATACATCAGTACTTTTAGCCGCCACTTTATAGTCTTGAGTTTTAAATAAAACTAAATCAACCATCTTTTCCCTCCAAGTATCCAAATATTATTAATCCTAATATCTTCTTGCAAATACTGTGCCAATCAGCAGTTAATTCGAACCTTCCTATCTTCTGTATGGAATGTACTTTCGAGTCTACACATATTTCTTTTTAAATACTCAATGTTTCAAGGCTACTCAGGATATAGACCTATAAAATATCCACTGTAATTTCTATGATAAAATTGAGCATAAAAAAATAGCCCTAGAGATTTTCATCTTATCTAGAAGCTATTTTTCGTGTACTTTTTACATTTTTCTACATAAACTATGTATTTTTTACATCTGAGCAAATTGCATAATTACCATCCTAAAAAACTTAATACTATATACAGTCTTAAATTCCCTAGAGCTATACCACATTTATTATGCAATTGTGCCAAGTTAGAATTATGCAATTTCCTCATGCCAACATATGGAAATTACAATAAATCTTCATTGGAAAATTTTCAGACATTCATTACTTCACACAAAATATTAAAATTTCTAAAGCCTAATTTCTATACTATATTTTCGAATTTTATTATATAATGTTTTCTTGCTTATACCTAAAATGTCTATAGCCCTATCCTTATTGCCGCTGACTTCTTTCAGAACGTATAATATATGCTGTTTTTCTAGTTCTTCTAAACTAAGCATATCTTGATTGTATGTACATCTATTATCTTCATTTTTCCCCTCAGTTAGGGATAAATAAAATGAAATATCTTCCTTTTTAATTTCTTCATTATTTGATATTGATATTATTCTTTGAATAACATTTTTTAATTCTCTTATATTCCCAGGCCAATGATGCCTAGTTAAAGCTTCAATAGCTTCTCTATCTAGTTTTTTTACACAAGTTACATAATCCTCTCTAAACTGCTCAATAAAATAGTTTACTAAAATAGGTATGTCTTCTTTTCTTTCTCTTAGAGAGGGTAAGTAAATATTAAAAGTATTAATTCTATAAAATAAATCCTCACGGAAATTTCCTTTTTTAACTTCCTGCGTTATATCCTTATTAGAGGCACATATAAGCCTAAAATCAGAAAATATTTGCTTATTACCGCCTAATCGCTCAAAGGTTTTATATTCTAAAACCCTTAATAGTTTAGTCTGTAATTTTTCATCAAGTTCGCTTATTTCATCGAGAAATAGGGTACCTTCACTAGCTTCCTCAATCTTTCCCCTCTTAAAGGCTACCGCACCTGTAAACGCACCTTTTTCGTAACCAAAAAGCTCACTTTCCAATAACTCTCCTGGAATAGCAGCACAATTTATCTTAATAAGTTTGTTATGTTTTCTTATGGAATTATAGTGAATAAAATCAACTATCAACTCCTTCCCCGTCCCGCTTTCTCCTATAATTAATATTGGTGCATCACTATTCGAGAGCTTTAATGCCCTATCAATACAGACTCTTAATTTAGAGCTTTCTCCAACAATCTTTACACTCTCTGCCTCTAGATTATTGTCAGCAAAATTATCTCTATCCAATACTCTAAATATTACTTTTCTTATATCCTTAAGTTTAAATGGTTTTGATATGAAATCTATTGCTCCATTTTGAAGAAAAAATTCAGATTTATATCTTTCCGCATAGGCAGTCATAATTATAATCTTAATCCCAGGATACATTTCCTTCACGATTTTCATTATCTCAATTCCATCCATGTTAGGCATTTGAACATCTAGAAGAATAACATCAGGCAATTCCTTCTTCAAAGCCTCAATAACAGAATAAGCATCATAAAAAGTATCAGCTTCTATGTTCTCCTTTTTTAGTACTCGCTGTAATAAGTCGGTGATTTCTTTATGATCATCGACAATAAACACCTTGCTCATGTACTTCCCCCTCGTCTAAGGAACTAATATTTTCAACTCTATTTCATACCCGTATTATTAGTACTTCTTCTGTTACTTCCTTTACGAAATATATACCCCAACTTAATGCCCATATACTCATTTTTAATAAATATATAGAAGTGACAACAAATCTTTTAAATTTTGATCTCCTGAATATCCTTAAATCCTTGGCTATTCCAAACATTAAAATAGAGATTTATAAGTACGTTCTATATAGAAGAGTTAATGACTTACTTTTATTAAGGAATTTATTATATATTATAAATAGCAATATGTATGTAGTAAATTAGTTCCAAAACTACTATAAACATCGATTTTTTTATTCTCAGTTCCTATTTTTCTTCATTTTTTGATATATTTCGACTTTAATCTTTATTATATCAAAAGAATTGGAAAAATATTTATTTTTCTTCATTATTTTCATATAATTAACTGGAAATTAACATAAAAAAAACCAGCACATTTTCCTTTATGTGCTGGTTCGATATTCATATTATTGAGCGGTAACTTCCACCTTCATTTTTCCTGCGATCTCAGGATACACCTTCACATCTACAAATTTTGATCCTAATTCCTTTATAGGACTATCTAAAACTATTTTTCTCTTATCGATACTTATTTTATGATCTTTTTTTAACTTAGTAGCTATATCCTTAGATGTTATAGATCCAAATAATTTACCGCCATCCCCTGCTTTACTTGTAAACGTAAGGGTTATTTTTGAGATTTTTTCAGCTAATTCCTTAGCCTCCTCAAGCTCATTATCTTGTCTTTTCTTTTCAGAGGCTTTTTGGACTTTTAGATTGTTAACATTACCTGCAGTTGCTTCCTTTGCAAGACCTCTTGGTATCAGATAGTTTCTTGCATGACCATCACTGGCGTTGATAACATCTCCTCTTTTACCTGTTCCTTTAATATCCTTTAATAAGATAACCTTCATTACCTCTCACCTTCCTCTAAATATTCTTCAATTGCATTCATTAGCATATTCTTGGCTTCATAGGTGGTCACATCTTTAAGCTGTGCTCCTGCCACTGTAAGATGTCCACCACCTCCTAATTTTTCTAAAATCCTTTGAACATTCATGGTTCCCAAAGATCTTCCACTAATAAATACTGTACCATCATCCTTAGTACCAATTACAAAGGAGGTTTCTATTCCTCTTATATTTAAAAGCTCATCTGCTCCTTGTGCAACTACTAATTGAGGACTCTTAATATTTTCATCACACACCGATATAGCTATGCAGTCTTTAATTATCTCAGCATTCCTAACTACATTTGCCTTGGCTATAAATGTAGTAATATCATCCTTAAACAATTGCCTTACTTCTGTAGTATCTGCTCCGGCCCTTCTAAGTAATGAAGCGGCCTCAAAGGTTCTCACCCCTGTCTTAAGCGAGAAATTCTTTGTATCTACAGCTATTCCACCTAGCATAGCCTCTGCTTCTATTTTTTCTAGATTTACTCTATCATCCATATACTGAAGAATTTCTGTAACCAATTCGCAGGTTGACGAAGCGTAAGGTTCCAAATAAGTTAGAACTGTATTTTCTATAAACTCTGTCCCTCTTCTATGATGATCTATTAGAACAATTCTATCACTATTATCTATGAGCTGTGGACACTCGGTAAAGCTTGGTCTATGGGTATCAACAACCACAAGGAGATCTTTTTCTCCAAATATTTCTAAAGCATCATCACCGCTTATGAATCTATACTCTTCATTATCTTTAAACTTGTCATAGACATTTCGGGTGGCATCATTTATTTTATCTATAACAATATAGGCCTCCTTGCCTCTATCAGTTGCTGCTCTATACACCCCTATGGCGGCTCCAAAGCTATCCATATCGGGAGATTTATGTCCCATTATTATTACCCTATTACTCTGATCAATTAACTGTCTGAGGGCATGGGCAATAATTCTAGCCTTTACCTTGTTTCTCTTTTCCGCTGCCTTAGTTTTTCCTCCATAAAACTCGAAGGAGTCTATCTTTCTAACTACAGCTTGATCTCCGCCTCTACCTAGTGCTAACTCTAAAGCGGATTCAGCAAATTCCTCAAGTCGGCTCAGATTTTTTCCTTTAACTCCCACACCAATACTCAAAGTCGGTGGAATTTTATTCCCTAAATCTATTTCTCTTATATCATCCAATATGGTAAATCTTTTGGCTTCCAAATTATCAAGCCTTTTATTTTCAAATACAACAATATATTTATCCTTTTGGTATTTCTTTATTAATCCATTCATTCTAGATACCCAAAGGTTTATTCTCCTATGTATTTCAGCAGTAATCAGCGGTCTATATTCTTCATCGGTTTCCTTAAGAACATCATCATAATTATCTACCTGTATAAATGCCACATTGGGCTTTTCATTATTGTATTTAGTCTTCAAATTATAGAAATTGGTATTTTCTATCCAATAAAGCATTATTATATATCTTTCATCGTGATCACTATCAAGCTTAACAACGTTATGTCGTACACTAAATATCCTTTCGTTTACCTTTACATCTCTTATCTTATCATTCTCTTCTTCTAGTAGCTTACTCAGTTCAACTGCAGGTATAATATCTTCAATGTTTTTATCCAAGATATCCTTTTCGTCCATCATGTCAATAAACTTTGAATTATACCATGATATGCTTCCATCAAATTCTACTATGGTTAACGGAATCGGTAAATTGAGTAATGAGTACCTTGCCACCGAATCTATTTCTGACGACAGATTTTCGATATACTTCTTCCATTTTTCTCTACGTATATAATTGGATTTCCAACTATGGTAAATTAGATATGCAAGTACAGCTAGTCCTGCATATCCTAAGTATATGTTGTAGAAAAAAATAATTGTAACGAAGGCAACCGTAATCAAAAGGTATATATTAGTGTCAGGAATTAAAATTTTAAGAAATCTTTTATTATTCATAATTACACTCCAAACCTAGGTTCCTAGTTTCCTGATGTTAAATACAACATCAAATAGTCCTACAAAAAATAAAATTAGACTTGCGCTAGGAATAAGTAAGATAAATATTAAAATTGTTCTTCTTAATACATTCCCGATCCTTTTTCTTTCTAAGAAGAAGCTCACAACTGCAAGACCGAGTATAATGAAAACGTATTGAAATAAATATAGGATATTTGCATTCAATGCATCGGATTTTACAATATTAAACCTACTTGAAAGATATGTTAATATTACTATCACCAATGCTCCCATCATAAAATTAGAGGGGAGCCTGAAATAACCGAATTTATTTTGCTTCTCTATAGAAAAACCTATTTTTCTTAGGATAACCCCAGAAAGAAGATAGTTGAAATATGTACTAACTATCGATGTCATAATTATAGTTGATGGGAAAATTATCAATATAAAATCTTTCATCAACTTTATAGAATCTATAACTTGCTCTACTTTTTCCGTATCTACCCCAGATGTCTCAAAAATCCTTGTATACATTTCGACCATTTTAACAAATGATTGCTCTATCATTTCTAGTGGACCAAATCCAAAAACCTTTGGCATTATTGCAAGGGAAACTATTACAGATGCTATTGAAGCAATACTACCAAAGAAAATTATTGACTTAAATGAATACTTTTTCTCTATCATATAAACTAGCACTATAGAAACTAACCAAGCAGTAACAAGCATCAATACAACACTCAATGATCCAGTAAATATCCCTATCATAGCCGTTGCCATCATAAGGGATAGGACAGTGTATTTAAGCCCATTTTTTACTCCTATTACAATGAAAGGCACTGGCAAAAACATTGTCAACACTCCTGCCAAAGGTATGTATATGGCCGCTAAAGCAAATACAATTGCTATTGCCGTTATCAAAGTCAACTCAATCATAGTACTAGTTTTATTGCGTTTACTCAAACATATTCACTCCCTATTTTAAATAACTAATACAAAAAAATTTATATATTATATAGAAATTGCAATAATCCTATTACATTCCGGCTCTATCGTTTACCATTTCTATTCATATGCTTTTTAAGCGATGATAGATCTCCAAACCAACTTTCAACTTTATGATCTTCTAAAACACCTAGTTTAATTTTATCCTGAATCTTCATATCTAGATTAGTATAGCTTATACCCAGTCTTCTTCCCAATACATAGGTAACTAAAATAATATTTGCAAGAATATCAGCTATGGCTTCTTGACGACCTTTAATACCCTTAACTAAAATTTCAAATAAGGATGCTAAAGAAGATAATAATTCACTTTTTAACCATTCTATTATTTTTATATTTTTCGTGATATCTATACCATTATTATCAAAGGACATTACATTCCCTCCCTACTACATTATAACAAATATGAATGGGATATGTATATTTTATATTAATTTCATAATATTTACTAGTTTATACATTAAAACTATGTTATAAAAAAAGAAGCGAATACTCGCTTCTTTTTATATCTTATATTTTATTCACCAGCAGAGAATGGTAATAATGCAACAATTCTTGCTCTTTTGATAGCTCTAGTTAACTGTCTTTGATGGTTTGCACAGTTACCAGTTATTCTTCTTGGAAGAATCTTAGCTCTATCAGTTACATATTTTTGTAAAAATTTTGTGTCTTTATAATCTACTTGTGAAACTTTGTTTGCACAAAAGCTACAAATCTTTTTTCTTTTTCTTCCTCTTCTCATCATTACTTTTTACCTCCTTGTCCTAGAATGGGACATCGTCATCGTCTTCTATGGCCTGAAAACCATCAGCGCCGTCATTAAAATCTGGAAATTCAGGGCTATTATTATTATTATTTTGTGTCTTATTGCCTTTTCCTGATTCAAGGAATTCTACTCTATCTGCAACGATTTCAGTCGTATATCTTTTTTCACCAGTATTTGTTTCATAATTATTATTTTGAACTCGTCCTTGTATGCCCACTAATCTGCCTTTTGCTAAGTAATTAGCACAGTTTTCACCTGATTTTCCCCAAACAACTACTCTAAAAAAATCTGCTTCATTGTTCTTCGCAAATTGCCTATTCACAGCTATAGTAAAGGTGGCTACTGCTTTGCCGTTTCCCGCTGTAAAACGAAGCTCTGGATCACGGGTAAGCCTTCCAATCATAACTACATTATTCATCAAAATCCCACCTTTTTTAAGGACTTTTATTTCTCTTCTAAATTAACAACAAGATATCTAATAACATCATCAGATATTCTGAAATTTCTCTCTAATTCCTTAGGCAAATCTGTATTTGCCTTGAAATTAACTAGTACGTAGTAACCTTCTTTGATCTTGTCAATTTCATAGGCTAATTTCTTAGTTCCCCATTCATTAACCTCTTCAATTTCACCATCTTTTTCGATGATTGTCTTGAATTTTTCAATTAACTCATTTCTTTTTTCTTCTTCAAGATCTGGTTTTAGTACGTATAAAGTTTCATACTTTCTCATCGTTTACACCTCCCTATGGTCTTTGTGGCCCTACTCAAGCAGAGCAGAGAGAATATGATTCATATTCACAACTTTAGATTATATCACTTTACTCGATTTTATTCAACAAAAACTTTTTCAAATGGGAAAATAAAAACTCAAAGGCATCGAATCTCTTCGTTTTGGTCAGATTTTTCTTCGAGAAATGATCTCAATAAAAAAAGCTGTACCCTCAGGCACAGCTTTGCTTTTCTATCTTATTTTCCATTTAATGCTTCTTTAATAACTTCGCCTAATATTTTAATACCTTCGACTATTCTCTCTTCAGGCATATTTGAGTAGTTTATACGCATTGTATTTTCATTCCCACCATTAGGGAAGAAAGAACCGCCTGGTACAAAGGCTACATTTCTTTCAAGGGCTTTTGCCATAAGCTCCCTTGCATTGATATGCTCAGGTAGTACTGCCCAAGTAAATAGTCCGCCTTCTGGATGAGTGTATTTAACTTCCGCTGGGAAGTGTTCTTTCATTGTCTCAAGCATAAGATCACGGCGTCCTTTGTATAAGTCCTTGATTTTTTCTATGTGCTTATCTAAGTCATAATCTTCTAAAAATGCATTAAGCTCTCTTTGTGACATAGAGTTACTTTGTAGGTCTGCACCTTGCTTTATTAGAATATACTTATTTAGTACCTCATCACTTGCACATACCCAACCTATTCTAAGACCTGGACAAAAGGTTTTTGAGAAAGTTCCTAGGAATATTACCCTTTCATCTTTGTCCATTGATTTAATTGAAGGTAATCTTTCTCCTTCAAATCTTAATTCTCCATAGGGATTATCTTCCACTACAGGTAAGTCGTACTTATTTGCTATCTCAATAAGCCTTTCACGTCTTTGTAGTGACCATGTTCTTCCCGATGGATTTTGGAAATCAGGTATTACATATATCATTTTGACATTTTCTGTGGTTTCAAGAGCCTTTTCTAGCTCTTCCATAATCATACCATCATCATCAGTAGGTATTTCAAGAAATTTACATTCATATGCTTTAAATGCATTTATAGCGCCTAAGTAGCTTGGACTTTCAACAATTACAACGTCATCTGGGTTTAAGAATATTTTTCCACTAAAATCAAGTCCCTGCTGAGAACCATTTGTGATTAAAATATTGTCTGCCTCTGTATTAACTCCTACAAATTCCATTCTCTTAGCTATCTTTTCTCTTAGCGGCGGAAAGCCTTCTGTAGGACTATACTGAAGGGCCTCTCTTCCATTCTCTTCTAGAACCTTTTGAGACACCTTTTTCATCTCTTCTACAGGAAATAATTCCGGTGCTGGTAATCCACCGGCAAAGGATATAATTTCCGGTCTAATAGTAAGCTTTAATAATTCACGAATTTCTGAAGCTTTTGTTTTCTCCATACGACTTGAATACTTTAATGCCATTGTAAAAAGCACCTCCAAAATATATTAAATATTAGGAAAAGGTTTGCCCGACTAATTCCATTATAACATTTTTCTTATTATATTTGCATATTAATTGCAATTTTTTTTGTAAATATTCAAATTTTTTCGCAAGAATATTCAGCACTTGCTTAATATTCCAAATTTGGACTTTGTATCCTTTTTCCTATGACTCCTCTCTCTCAACCTTCTTTATTCTCTTTTCAAGCTTCACTCTTGGTATCCAAATCTGTTTTTCGCATTTTATGCATTTAATTCTAAAATCCATTCCTGTTCTCACAATCTCAAATTTGCTATTACCACAGGGATGCTGCTTTCTTGTTTCAACTATATCCCCAACTCTTAAATCCATTGCCATAACCAAACCCTCCTAATATTAATAAAAACAACTATATATAATACGATAAACATATCACATTCTGGAGATTTGACAGCCAACGCTTCTGAGGATGGTAAATCTTCGGAATGTAATCGATTTTTCGTAACTTATATACAGTCGCTTTCGATTAGCCTGTCATCTTGCTGACTTAGGCAATAATTTGAAAACACTCAAAGTCGTTTTTATCGGTCAAAAGTTTTTTGTTTCATTATTTCTATTATATTAACAAAATAATCTATATTTCTTCGTCCTTAAAATTCAATAATTATTAATAAACAATTATAATTATAAATCGTAAAAGTGTCAATAGCTATAGTGTTATATATTACTATTATTATCTACGGTCTGATTGTATATTACTCTCTTCGGATAAGGTATCTCTATTCCTTCCTTATCAAAGATCTCCTTATATTTCTTCCTCATCAATCTCTCAACGCCCCATTGAGCCATTGGTTTTACCTTAGCTATTGTTGTAATAACAACATCGGACTCTCCAAAGTTCGTAACTCCGAGTACTAAAGGCCCTTCAATAATATCATCACTTTCTTTTTTTATCTCTTCACTTGCTTTAGTTAAAACTTCAGTAGCCCTTTCAATATTTTCTTCATAGGCAATACTCATGTCTACCTTTGCCCTCATGTTACCTCTACATCTATTTGTCACCTTGGAAATGGCACCATTTGGTATTATATGAAGGTCTCCACTAAAATCTCTTATTTTTGTAATTCTCAATGCCATTTCTTCTACAACACCAGTCTTTCCATCTATTTCAATATAATCTCCTACTGCAAATTGATCTTCAAATAGTATAAATAAACCTGTTATTATATCACGAACAAGATTTTGAGCACCGAAGCCTATGGCAAGTCCACCTATCCCAGCAGCTGCAACTAGACCCTTTATGTCTATATTTATTTCCGCAAGTATTGGAGTAATTGCAACGAAGTAAATCGTATATCTTACTATACTTTTCAATATTCCCTTTGCAGTGCTAATCCTATTATCATCGATTTTAAGCTTAAACATATCTTTACTATCGATAAATTTATCTATCAATGTATTTGTAAGCCCTATGGCAATTTTTGCAATAACTAATATCAATATGATTTTAGTTCCTTTAACCAAGAAGCTAGAAATCTTTTCAGGAGCTAAGTATCCTGTCATCATTGCCTTAATACCTATAACAAACTCTGAAAATACTGCATTTACACTCAAAAACTATCACCCCCAATTTACTTTTTCAGCCCTTTTGCCGCTATCGTTTCTAACTATTTTATACATATCAAGCTTGTCGCTTTCTAGTTTTTGATTAATAAGCTCTTCCTTAATATCCTCTAAGCTTTCTTCCCCAAACATTATTGACAATCCACAGCTTGCAGTAATCTCTCTTGGGGTTGGAATTGTTTGGATGTTAAACTTTCCCTTTAACTTTTTTTCAGCCATTATTGCATAATGAGTAGACTCAAAAGCTATTACATAAAATTCTTTTCTCAATCTAACTGCTCCCTTTATAATCTAATAGTATTTTTTGCCTCATTCATTTTTTCTACTATAGTATACATATTGCTAACTCCACCTACGATTAGTTTATCCTTAAGGTTAAAGTAATCAAGGCATGTACCACATGAAAGGATCTCCACACCTTCGCTTTCAAGTTTCCTTATATGTGCAATAACCTCAGAGCCCTCTGAAGTAAGCCTAACTCCACTATTTACAAATAATATTGCCTTTGGAAATGGCTTCGACTCAGTTAGTGCATAAAAATAGCCTTTGATAAGAACTTTACCTAGTTCCTCTGATCCTTCTCCCATGGAGTCCTTGCCTAATAAAATTACTAAATCTCTAGTTGAAGGCCTACGCTGTGGCATAAAATCATTTTCTAGCATTCCCTTATAAATACTTACATGGTAGTCTCCATTTACTTCCTCAATATTTACATTATAACTTAAGCTCTTAGCTAGTTTAGACACATTTTCCTTTGCTATTTGATTATCAACTATTGTTGTTATAGTTCCTTCATTTACCTTCTCTATTGCCTTTTTAGTTTCAATTACCGGCATTGGACACTGCATTCCCCTTGCATCCACCTCTAGTCTCATATTGTACTCCTCCTTTTTTGAGGTTATTGTTTATCCCCGATTATTCATGAAAAGTTTCAAATGGTGCAAGTAGTTTTGAATTATAAGGCTTTCAGCAAGTTCGAAGGCATACCAAAACGGTACGTCGAGAATTTGAGGGAAGTCTTAGAATCAAAAGGACGCAGCAGAATTTTGAATTTTTCATAAATAATCTGGGTTTATCTTCTATCACTATTATAATACTTAAATTAGTTTTCAAGGCCTTATTTCTAAAATACTTCTATAAGATTTATCAATACATAACTGCTGTCATATAAATTTTATCTATATAGAACCCATCTATAAATCTAAAGGTAATAGATTTTTCGCAGCTTACTATATGTTAAAAATTACCAATCATTTTACTGCCACCGTAGCTTATCATATTTTTAAGCATATATATCAGAATATTATAATCGTAAAATACCTTTGCAATGCTTGAGGTCTCTAGAGTATTTACTAAACTGCTAGCTGGGAAAATAGAAGCGATCGGAACCATAACAGCCATAAATATATATATAATGATTGTCCCCTTTAAGACTCCTAATGTAAGACCTCCCAGTCTGTTGAACTGCTTAATAATTGGAAGTGATGCTATGCTGTTTAAAATATTGCATAAGATACCAAGTATAAGCTTTGCTACAAAGAAAATTATTATTATACACAATAAATCTACTATTATCTTTGCTATCATCTGTGATATATATATATTAATATTCTGCAAAACACCGTCACTATACTCTGTAAAAAAATTACTTTGTAGAAATACCGATTCCAAGGCCTTTGGTAAATTCATCACATCAAAAATACTTTCATATCCTCCACCTTGACTTTGTGCAATATCCGCTGACTTAAACTTCATATTTTTTAGTACAAACTCTTGTACTTTAAACGCCCAATTTGTATTCTCTATAATAAATTTTGATAAAAAAGGATAGTACAGCTTTGCCACAATACCTGCTACTATATAACTTGCTATATTGAAAAGTGATATCACGAGCCCTACCCCTAGTCCCCTTAGACCACTTGTTGCGATAATAATGATGACGCATACATCCATCCAATTCACTGGTTTCCCCCCTATCTGGCCTAGCAGGTGTATAACTACTACTTTAAAGTCATTATCTCTAGTCTATCTTTAAATATAACCAAAAGATTTTTTCTAGATATCCACTTTATATTCTTTATATCTTTATTAATCTTCTTTTCCAAAAGCACGTCTCCCTTTTTCCCAAATATATGTATCGTTCTATCAGTAAAAACTGCTATCTTTTCGTCAATCACATCTAAACCTAATACCTCTCCTGCAATTGGAGTGTCATTGATAATATTGCCAGCTAAATCCAATTGACTTATAGTATTTCTATTTATAGTATCTATTATGGTATTTTTTTCACTTACAAGATTTAGTACAAGTACCCCTCTGTCCGTAAGAATACCCTTATTTAAAGTCCCATCAAGTCTCTTTTCCCACAAAACATTACCGTCCTCAGCTATTTTCAGTATTTTATTACTTCCTAAAATCAATAGCTTATTATTATCAGTAAGTAATATTTTATAAATAACATCATTGTCATACTTTTTTCCTGCTAAAACCTTTCCATCAAGAGAATAGAAAATAATGTTACTATAGAATTTGTTCTCTTCAACTGCTAATATTGTAAGTGCTATCTTACTACTGTCCTTGGTTAAATCACCATCAAAGACTACTCCCTTGGGAATGACAAAATTTGAAACTATTTCTCCCGTAGGATCAAAAACATAAATTTCTGTTTCGAGCATAACGAGAACGTATCCATCCTCATTAACCCTTACATCTAATATCTTCTTATCTATACTCTTCTCTACCTTTGTTTTTCCTTCATAATCTATATAATAGATTTCGCCTCTTAAAGCTCCAGCTGCTATTATTGTATTTCTATTTCCTTTTATAACGGCTTGATCAATATTCAGTTCTCTCTCCCATACCTTATCTCCCTCTTCATTATATGTACTTAGCTTGTTTTTCTCAAACTTAACAATATGTTCATTAAGACTCTCTATATTAATCTTTTCATTATCTTGCTTTCTCTTTGCATACTCAATAATTCCTATTCTTTTCAAGCCAATACTTTTATTTCCAAGTACATCTGTTAATCCTGTCCCAAGCTTTATCAACCCAAATGTTAGTCCAATAATTGTCAATAAAAAAATTAAAAACCTAGTTCTATTACGTTTTTTCCTTTTCTTAGCCAAGGCTTTCACTCCTTAAAAAACACAGTTTATATCCGACTTTATTATAACATAGAACGATGACATCTGACGACGCGCCATATAGATGACAGACTCTAATTCCTTCGTAATTCTAAGCGCTTACACTAAATATGATAATTTTCTTAATTTGTGTAACTTTTTTGTTAGTCATACGAATAAGTAATGAAGGGGGTAATCGGAAGTATTAATCTACTATAATTTTTTAAAAAGAGGGAGGTAATCAAGCTTGGATAGTATAAATATAATAAGGCATGTAACTGGGGAATTAATATTAAAGAGCAGAATCTTTTATGAAGATTTAAAAGGGGTACTTAGACGTGGATAATGATAAGGCTTTAATGGAGAGGTTTCAAAATGGTGATAAAGAAGCCTTTGAGCAGTTGATAACTCAATATAGGTGTCAGGCTATCAGCTTTGCCCAGAAATTTATTCATGATACCTTTATTGCCGAAGACATAGCCCAGGATGCCTTTGCCTACGTTTATGTCTATAGAGATCGATACAACAGTAGATACTCCTTTAAGACATACCTTTTCACTATAATAAGAAATAGAAGTATAGATTATCTAAGAAAGAAAAAAGAGCTTAGCCTATATGATGATAGTATAGTTACTTGTAGAGATGATGTAGAAGAAACAATAATAAAAAGAGACAGGGCAAGCTGCCTTAATAGGAATATTGATAAGTTAAAATCCGATTATAAAGCAGTTATTCATCTTATAGATTATGAAGGCTTTAGCTATAATGACACGGCAAAAATTATGGATAAAAACATAGCTAGTATAAAGATATTGATTTATAGAGCTAGAAGGAAATTAAAAGCCTTGATAGAAAAGGAGGGATATTTGAATGTCTAATCCTAGTAATAATGAAAGAAGCTTTATAGATGAAATATGGAGAAAGGCTAGATATTTAGAATATCTAAAAACTGAAAAAGAAAAAAAGAACAATAAAATTACTCTATTAATGATAAAGAAAAGAAAATTTAAAAGCCTTCTAACCTTTGGCTTAGGTTTAGTCTTATTAACAATAGCAACACTATTAGTCACAGGTACCTTTGGGGGAAATCTTGCTCTTGCTTCAATAGGCATATATATGATGAGCTTTGCCCTATATTATGAATACAATTTTAATTAAAGTGAAAAGAGGTAAAAATATGTTTATAAAACTGGTGTACAATGAAATTAAAAATCAATTGAAGAGTCTTACATTCTATATGTTCTTGATTATAATTACTCTTTATTATATAACTCAATTTAATCCTCCAACAACCCATGATCCTCTAAAACCAATTGCCAGCAACTTAGAAAATAATGTAGTCAAGGGAGTTTTAGTTAATGAATTAAATGAAATGAACCTTGCCTTTTATAGGATGAACTATAATTTAGAAAATGACATTTTTGCGAAATACACTTTAGGAATAAAAACCTGGAATATCCCTAGTGAAGATCAGAAGGCATTTATGGTCCAAGTGAAAAGTAAAATATATAAAGATGAACTGAGTGAGGAAGGAACTTCTCAAATTCTAGTTTCCTATGACGAATTCCAGAATCTCATGGAAAAACTGGATAAAAAACTTGGTGGTAATACTGTTTACTCCGAAAAACATCGGGATAGTATGTTTGGGAATGTTTTATACGGCTATAAAGCCATTGATGATCCTAATGAAAAAATCAAAGCTGGATACATGGAGATGCGTAGCATTGTCACAATGAATGAATATCTAAAACACAGCCCCATAATAAATTGGTATAAGAAACTATCTCCTTCTCAAAATGCTTCTATACAAAGGGCTATGGAAAAAATAAGTCCAAAGGGAATAGACAAAAACCGTAATCTTATAAATCCCGTTAGCTATAATGAATATGAAAAAATACTTAATGGGCTCGATAAGGAATTGAAGGATACAACTATATTTTCAAAAAAACATAGACATCAATTATATTCACAAAATAAGTCCTACGATGATGCCATAGCTGAATTTAATGAAATCCTGTCCAAGGATAAACTAACCAACGCCTATGGAAGGTTGTTTTCAGACTATATGGGCATAACCGCAGGTCTATATCCAGTCTTTATCGTAATCGTCACATTTTTAAGGGATAGAAAACGGAAGGTTATAGATTTAATTCATAATAAAGAAATTTCACCTATCACCTATATATTATCTAGGTATAGTGCAATATGCATATGTCTATTTATAGGATACCTTCTATTGGCAACCCACTCAACCTACGTATTTTATAGGATAGGCAGACATTATGATTACTTAATAGATATAGGAGCCTTTTATAAATATACATTGACATGGGTAACTCCAACAATACTATTTACTACAGCTATTTCCATATTGATATTTACTGTTTTAGAGAAGACCTTACCTACTATTATTATTCAGTCTCTATTATGGTTCTCATCGATGCAGACCCTTGGCGGAGATTATGGATTTAATAGATTTATAATTAGATTCAATTCCCTAGGAGACTATGAAAACTATATTTTATGGAGGCCAGAGATATTAACCAATAGATTATTTTTTACAATATTGCCTTTAGTGATTATTGCTATAACTGCATATGTTTATAATCATCGTATAACAAAACAAAGTTCTGAAACTACTTAAAATTCCTATTTTCAAGTAAATAAAAACAGGGAATAGCTTATCTCAATAGGCTATTCCCTGTTTTTAATATCTGGGCTTTTTAAATAATTTTATACAACTTCCATCATCATTATGGCTACATCATCATCTAGATTGTTATTTGAAAAATCTATTACATCATCAATGATTTTGTTTATTAAACTTTTACTGTTTACGGATAAGCTTTGTGAACATATTTCCAAAATACGATCTGAATAAATTTCTTTAGAAGTACTCTTTGCCTCACTTATTCCATCTGTATAGAAAAGCACTCTATCTCCACTATTAAGATGTATAGTATGCTCATTATACTCTACGTCATCAAAAAGATTGCATATTGGAAGCCCTGGTAAAAAGATTTCATGAACCTCGTCATTGCTAAAAATAATCGGCATACAATTATGTCCACCGTTTACAATTTTAATTGTGTTGGTTTTCTTATTAAATACACCATAAAGAATAGTTATATAGTAGTTATCGTCAAGGCCTAACTCTTTATATCTAGAATTTAAATAGTTTAGAGTATAATCTGGATCTAGTGCATCTTTTTTAAGACTTTTTAGTGTTTGCCTAATAAACATTGTCATCATAGAAGCTGTTACCCCATGTCCGGAAACATCGGCCATATATATTCCTATATTGTCTTCGTCTATATTAATAATATCAAATACGTCTCCACCCAACATTTCACTTGGAATATATTTCGAATCTATACTTATCATGTCATTGTATATGCCGTCTTGTGGGATTATTCTTTGTTGTATATACTTTGCAAAATCTAAATCCTTTTTCATTTTAAGATTTTTATCAAGTATAATTTTCTCCATCTTTCTCTTTTCCGTAACATCCCTAAAAACCTCGACTGCACAATATATTTCACCATTTTCATCACGTATCGGAGAGCTTACTACAGAAAATCTCTTGTCACCTACAATTTCCTCTTTTTTAATTATCTTACCATGCTTTATAGTTGTTTCTGAGATGCAGGTTTTACATTTACAAGGCTTACCTAGCGCTGTATAACAAACTTGACCCATTACATCACCAATCAAGTCCCTCATAGGGTCATTAAGAAAAATTATCTTATTATTCTTATCTATAACCCTTACAAGATCTATCATTCCTGCCAATATGTCTTCGGTAAACCGTTTCTGTCTCTCAAGTTTTTGGGTTAATATCTTTTCCATAGGCTTCTCCCCATTTTATATAGATATTAAGAACGGAAACAACCGTTCTCTTAGTATTTATTCTATATGGATATTTAAATTCCTGTAAATATAATAAATTTTACTTACTTTTTCAGATGGTAATTATACAATTCACTCATATGTCAAAATTCATTTTATAACCTATGATACAAACATTATAATATAAACATGGCAAAATTAAAAATTAATTTTATGCCCAGATTATAACATATTACGAGATTGTAAAAACTTTGAAAATTATTATGACTTTATGTTTTGTATGTCTGGATAAAGCCTTCCATCTACAATTCCTTCTATATATTTTAATCTATCAAGTCCTAATGAACATATAAATCTAACTAAATACTCTTCCCATACACTACCTATATATCTTTTTTCTAAGACATCTAATATATCTATATGGTCTATCCTACCGCCTTCAAACTCATCCCTTAGTAATATCTTTACTAACATGGCAAGCTCAATATCCTTCATGTCAGAATATAGGGCTAAATATTCATCTCCAAACAGGCACTCTGAGTTAAGTATATCTATAAAATCACCCAGTGATCCAACACTAGATCTTATAATACTAATCTTATGGGATAACTCACTGGCTTCACAAACCTTGCTTATAGTACTTCTAAAACTTTCATCATCCATTCTGTCGCCCTCTTTAAATTCTATTCCATTCTCCTTCATTTCTTTATAATTGTCTTTTATTATTAAGTATTTAAAATCTCCACCGTCTACTGCATTTAATATTCTCAGTACCAAAAGCTTCTTATATCTCTTCAGATAGCTTTTAACTTCTATATTACTACAGGATAAGTTCTCCAATATTTTATAAATTGCTTCTTCAATTATATGCTCTAACTCATGGGGCTGTAGACAACCAAGCCTCCTAGTCAAATAGGAATACTGCTGATTAGATATTATGAGATTATTAACCGATCCATGGGACAATAAGGAAAATACTGAATTATTAATAACTATTTCAAAAACATTTATATAAAGATCCCTTGGTTTTATACTGTGTAGCTGACCATAAAACTTAATTATTTTATTAATCTCTGATATAGAAAAGAAGCTGCAAAAGTAATTTTCTATATCTAAATTAGCTATATAATTCTTAATATAATATACTCCCCTAATACTCATGTCATCAAAAACCAAGGGGTAATCAATACTAGTCATGGTATCATGAGAATTGAATTTCATCTCATATACTTTGAAAAAATCACCTAGCGCATTCTCGAGGGTATCTTTATAAATTTCTAGTGGTATATCTAATTTCTTTTCCGTTATCTCTTTGTACTTCATCTCAGTATCATTAAGACATTGTTTTACATGGTCATATCCTCTTATATATATATCTTTTATATCATCTTTATCAATAATAGCTAAAGCATCTTCCAAGTTCCTAAAATCTCCTATATATGCATCTATACAATATAATAGTGATATTAAAATTCTTTCTGCTGTTTCCACCTTAACAGAGGAGCTATTTCCGTTAGTGTATTCTAATATCAAATCCTTTAATACCTCTTGAAGCTGTATCTGAAATCTATTTATAGTACCCTCACCTACTAAGCTGGCTTCATAACCCTGCTTTAATAGAGACACGGTATACTGATTAATATCTAATTCACGCCTATTTATCCTTTTACTCTTATTTATTATAATATTACTCATATCTCTAAATCCCCCTAACTACCGTCTCTATTCAAGGTTTTCCCGTCTAAATTTTGCGGCATACCTTTCCATATTAATCCATAATAAATCTAATGATCCTCTACAATCCTTATTAAAGGTTTTTATTAAAAGTTCTATAAGCATATCGTCACTTAATGTATCATCCGTCTCTCTTTTTACAAAATAAAATACTTCCTGGATCTCTATCAATGTTTCCATATACTCTTCTTGAATAACATAAGGAGAGCTTCTAAAGCTTTTCATAAGCTTGCTTAGAACATCTATACCTATCTCTATTAACCCGTAATCAACCAGTGTATTATTTCTTTCTTTAATAACTTCTTTAATTTCCAAAATAGTTAATGAATTATGGTACTTACTAGTATCTTCATTTAGTTCTAGGAACAACTGTCTCGCTTCGAGGTCATATTGTTTTTTATTTAGTAATTCTAAAAACATATCTCAGTCCTCCTCAAATTATTTCTTGACAAGTTTTAGTTTTTGTGATATAATTAAATTTAATAGGCTTTTTGCTCGGAGTTAATAATTATATATCATAACTTTTTTTTTGTCAATAATTCGAGTAATAAAATAAACCCTCACGGAAAGATTCCATGGGGGTTTTAATTTTACTCTAGTGCTTATTTTATCATAGTTAAATCCGCGTTAAAGAGTTTTATTTAGCCATCTCTTTAGCTAAATAGTATAAAGGCCTTACACCTACACCTGTTCCGCCCTTTGAAATGTACTCTTTCTCTTTTTTGGCCATTGAAGTTCCTGCTATATCTAAGTGAACCCAAGGTAAGTCTCCTACAAATTCGCCAATAAACATACCTGCTGTAATGGTCCCAGGACTACCTGCCACATTCGTTAGATCAGCTTCAGAATGTTTAATAAGTTCTTTGTATTCTTCAAAAATTGGCATTCTCCAAATATTTTCTCCAGCTTTGTTAAAGCTCTTATCTATGAGATCAAAAAACTCATCATTATTACCTATACCTACGGTAGCTGCGTGGCCTAAGCAATGGATTGCTGCTCCCGTAAGAGTCGCGATATCCACTACCTTATCTACCTTTTCATGGTTAACAATATAGTGCATTGCATCTATCAGTGTCAGCCTGCCCTCTGCATCGGTATTACCTATAAAAATCGTCTTACCACCCATTGAACCTAAGATATCACCGGGCTTATAACTATCACCAGATATCATATTTTCACAAGCTGCTACTACAGCCGTTACATTAACCTTTAATTTATTTTCTCCAATAGCTGCCATTGCACCTATAACAGATGCAGCACCACCCATGTCACTTTTCATATTTACCATACTATTTGTTGATTTTATAGAAAGTCCACCTGAATCATAGGTAAGCCCTTTACCAACAAATCCCAAGGTTTCTCCTCCTGGATTTCCAGTATATCTCATAATTATAAATTTAGGCGGCTCCCCAGATCCTTTAGCAACGGCTAAATATGCCTCCATCTTTAATTCTTGAATTTTTTCTAGTTCATAAATCTCTGTATCAAATCCTTTTTCTTTTCCCAGGTTCACTACTCTCTTAGCCAGTTCCTCCGGTGTTAGTATATTGGCAGGTTCATTAACAAAAGCTCTAGCTAAAATATTATTAGTGCCTAAGCTAATACCTTCGTTTAAACCGTTTTTAAACTCATCATCTACACCATCTAATATAAGCATAACTTCCTTTAAAAAGTCCTTCTTTTTATCGGTTTTGTAATCATCAAACTTATAATCTCCCATAACAATGGCCTCAGCAGTATTTCTAGCAATGGCATAATTACATTTCAAGCCTTCTTTTACATTTTCTAAATAAATACCTACAGATCTTACCTTCTTTTTCTTTAAGCTCTTATATCCTTTAGCCACAGCTTTTCTAAAAATATGTCCTGTTAATTCTTCTTTTTTACCAAGTCCAATTAGCATAACCTCCAAGGCTATATTCTCATTAGAAAAACACAAATGATATACTTCACCCTTCTTGCCTAAAAATAATTCTTTGTTTTTAAGATATCCTATTGGCAGTTTATTGTTATTTAAAAGTTCTAGTGTCTCATAACTTACTACATGATCTTCAAAATATGGTAATATAAGCCCTTCAAATGAAAGATTTTTATCTACGCTATTATAAGTAATCTTCATGTATTGCCCTCCTCGAATTTTTACTATATATTATCATTATAATCTATAAAAATTTATTTATATATATTTACCCAGAATATATTTATAAAAACTGAAAATAGGAAATCAATCCTAACAGAATAATTATTTCCTATTTTGATATCTAGCATCCTAACTTAGGAGGATTAGCCTTGAATTATGCTTCTCCAATAAATATATAAGTTACGAAAAATCTATTACATTGTGGAGATTTATCATATTATGTATAGATATAAAATTAAGAAACATTAATTATTGATTAATCTTTATTTAATATATAATATATATGCTTTATTCAAGGTAAAGAAATATAAAATAAAAGCTAATAAAATCATAATGTTAAATTCGGATTATTCATGGAAAATTTAAAACTCTGCTTCGTCCTTTTGATTCTAAGACATCCATCAAATGTTAGGTGTACCGTGTGGATATGCCTTCGAACTTGATGAAAGCCTTAGAATTCAAAATTACTTGCACCCTTTTATACTTTCCATAAATAATCCGGGTTAAAATATAGTTCATCACCCAACAGCATTATTAGAACAAGGAGGAAGCAAAAATGAGTAGTTTTCCAATAGCAACTCACCCATGGCCCTACGTTGTAACTACCACAGTGGTAACACCATTGTTATACTTTATTGTTAAACAAGGGTATAAAGTAAAGAGTGAAAGTACGATTATAGGAGTATCGATATGATGAAAGTAAAAATAAATTTTAATACGAACAAGGAGGAAAATCTACAGGCTGCTTGTAGCCTAAAAAATAAAATCAAGTTAGTTATACCAAATATCATAACATTCGCTAATCTTTCTCTTGGATCATTAGCGCTAATTATAAATGTTAAAAGTAACGATATCGGCAATATATTTTTAGGCAGTATACTTATAATCCTTGCCGGCATACTTGATAGATATGATGGTAAAATAGCAAGAAAATTCGAATGTGAAAGTGAATTAGGAAAACAATTAGATTCGCTTTCAGACTTAGTTTCCTTTGGAATTGCTCCTAGTATAATTTGTTGGTCTCTTAATTTTTCAAATTATGCTTCATATAGCCTTGCGATACCAATCATATTTATAATAGCAGGTGCTTATAGATTGGCAAAATATAATATAACTGAATTCAAAAATATTTTTGTAGGTATTCCTATAACTTTAGCAGGCGGTCTAATAGCTATTGATAATATTATAAATGCAAATGCTATTTTACATGAAAGTTTTAATAAGATTTACGTTGCAAAATCATTATTTACTATATTGTTTCTTTCTTATATGATGATTAGTAAAGTTAAAATCCCTAAGAGATAGAATATAAAAATTTAATATTATCGAAAATTTATTAATATTAGATGCATTTTCTTAAAGGAGTGGCTTATGAAAAAGAATTTGAAAAATGTCCTTTTAACAATTTCAATAATTGTAACTTTAGCTATTGTATATATTTACAGAGATTCTATAATGAATTTTATAAATATATTACACGATCAAGATAGTTTAAAAAAATATTTCATGTCAATGGGTTTTCTTGGTGGGATGTTATTCTTTATATTTTTACACATAGTTCAAGTTGTAGCTTTTTTCTTACCAGGAAATATTGTGCAGGTATTGGGAGGATATTTATACGGTACTTTTTTAGGAACAGTTTTATCTAGTATAGGTATCATGATAGGCTCCGCACTTCTTTTTTTCATAAGCAAAAAATTTAATTCAAAGTTTAATAATATAGTAAAAAAAAATGGGATGTATAATAGAACAAAAGATATTTTATGCAATACCAAGAGTAAATTTATAATATTGCTTATATATTTTATACCAGGCATGCCAAAAGATAATATGATATATGTATGTACATTGACAGATATGAGTTTTAAAACTTTTATAATCTACTCTACACTTGGAAGAATACCTGAGATATACATTACTAGCTTGATAGGTGCTCAAGTAGATAAGGGAAATACTTCTATAGCAATATCCCTAATAATATCAATCTGTATAATATTTGTTATTGCTATTATAAAAAAAGATGTTATCATAAATAAAATAATGAAATATGAGGAGTTATAAATGAAGAAATTACTATTCTTATCTCAATATATCTCAAAAACTAGAACTGTTGGAGCTGTAGCACCTAGTTCTAAAAGATTAGCTAAGAAGATGGTGGAACATATTGATTTTAACAAAGCAAGGTACATAGTTGAATATGGGGCCGGCACAGGTGTTTTTACGGATTTGATTATGCAAAATATGAATAAAAATACCAAGGCTTTTATTATAGAGTTAAACGAAGAATTCTATAGTATTTTAAAAAATAAGTATGGTCACATAGAAAATGTGTATATCATAAATGGTTCAGCAGAAAATATTGATAAATATATGGATGAATATAATATCCCCTACATAGATTACGTTTTATCAGGCTTGCCTTTTGCTAGTTTGCCAAAAAATATATCAGACACCATTTTAGAAAAAACATCCAAGATTTTAGATAAAGATAATATGTTTATTACATTTCAATACACTCTGCTAAAAAAACAATATATTGAACAATATTTTAAAGATATAAATATAACAAGAGAATTTATCAATCTACCACCAGCTTATATACTGGGTTGTAAAAATATATAAACAAGTCCATAATATAAACATTCAAGTATAACCATTAATTTATACACATCAAAAACTCCTAGAAGCATCGAGCATTTTGACATATATAAATTAAGTTCTGCTAAAGTAATGACACTTTAAAGATCAATAAATTTTACGGAAAGAATGTAGAAGCAATCATTATTGCAGTAAATTTTATCTAAAATTCTAAGATGTCATGACTATATAAGTTACGTAAAATCTATTACATTTCGAAGATTTAACATCCCCAAAAACACTGGCTATCAAATCTCCAGAATGTAAGATGTTTATCGTATTATATATATATGAACTCTACACGATTAATCTTGAGTTAAAGTGAGGAAAAGTATGAAGATATTAATAGCGGAAGATCAGATAGAAATATCTAATTTAGTTAAGCTATATTTAGAAAAAGAAAACTATGATTTAGTAGTAGCTAGTGATGGCATAGAAGCATATAACATACTAAAGAATGAAGATATTGATTTAGCCATAGTAGATGTTATGATGCCAAGGTTAGACGGCTTTAGCCTTGTTCAAAAAGCAAGGCTTATTACTAAAATACCGATAATCATGTTAACTGCAAAGCAAATGGTACATGACAAAATTCTAGGATTAGATTTAGGTGCTGATGATTATATTACAAAACCATTTGACCCTTTAGAACTAGTGTCTCGTGTAAATGCCCATATAAGGAGAAACTATTCTTATAATGAACATCAAACAACTTTAAAATATGATGATTTGTTGATAGATAGAAATAAATGCGAAGTACTAAATAATGAAAAGAACTGCATGTTGACAGCCATGGAATTCAAGATATTGAATTTACTTATTACTCAACCCGGTAGAGTTTTCACCAAAAGACAAATATATACTGCTATTCGTGAGAACTATTGCTATTTAAATGGTGATGAAAATACAATAATAGTACATATGTGTAATTTGAGAGATAAAATAGAAAATGATTCGAAAAACCCAAAATACATAAAAACTGTAAGGGGGTTAGGATACAAAATTGAAAAGTTATAAAAAACCAAACACCCTTATTTTCTTTATAGTTAAAAATTTGATAATGTTTATTTTATCGGCTATTATCATAATTATAATAACTTTTCTTTTGTTCTCATTTTTAATTCAATTTAAGTTTACTAAAGATATAAGATATAATCTACTTAATATGGATCTGTACAATTATGAACAAATACCAAATCGAATATTATTAGAAAACGATCTTACTTTAGATGTTATTAATGAAAATTTGGAAGTTGTATATTCAGCAGGTGTAGATGCATATCAAAAGAAAAAGTATACTTTAAAAGAGTATACTAATTTAATCGTTGATAATTATTGGTATGCCGGTGATTCTTATGCAGAAATTCAACCTCTTGAAGATAAAAATTTAATATCAATATTAAGACCCTCTTTGTCTTCAGACCGATCTATAAATATATTTAGTTACACAACAAAATATTCTCTAATAACATTTGTTATAAATATACTTTTAATAATTTTAGCATTCATATTTTTTAGTATAAGAATATTCTCACATATAAAACAATGCTTCTCAATAATACAACTAAATATTGATAAAACACCTTATAATAATGATAAAATAGATATGGACCTGTCAATTTTAGAATTTAACAAGTTAGCTATAAGCTATAATGATATGGTAGATAAAATGGCTAAGTTGACTGAAGAAAAAAACAATATAGATGAAAAAAGCAAACAACTTATTATAAACTTGTCCCACGATTTAAAAACACCAATAACTACACTTATAGGATATAGTAAAATTTTAAAAGATAGTGAACATGATTGTGAAGAGCAAAAAAAATATATTTCATATATTTCTGAAGCATCAGATCGCTTAAATATTATGATCAATATACTTTTTGAACAAGTTAAATTTCAATATACAGATTATAATTTAAATCTTACAGAGGATGATATGAATTCATTTCTAAGAGATATAGTAGCACAATACTACTTAGCCTATGAAGAAAAAGGATTTAAGATAGATATTGATATATCAGAAGAAAAATATATTATGTGTTTTGATCAAATACACATGAAAAGAGTTTTTAGCAATATTCTAGAGAATTGTATAGAGCATAATATAATTCCAACAGATGTATGTATATTCAGTAAAGAATTTAAGGATAAGTATGTTATTCAGTTTAAGGACAATGGAATCGGTATAAAGGATAAATTAAAGGAAAAGATATTTGAACCCTTTTATCAAGAAGATATATCCCGAAACTCTGCTAATAGCGGTATAGGACTTTATGTAGCTAGACAAATTATAGAGAAACATGGTGGCAATATATATTTAACAAATGATACAGATTATAAAACTATATTTGAGATACATTTTAATAAGAATTAAGATTTTAAACCTATCACCAGGATCTACATATGAGTGTGTTTTCGCCATAATTTTATATGGTTAAGAAATAGGAAATAAATCCCACAAAAAGATTTATTTCCTATTTTTATACTCAGCAAAGCCATTTAATATATGTTATTCATTTCTCCTTGGTGGCCTTGGTCCAAAATATTGATAGTAATAGCACTTGATTCGCCCATTATAAAGCTTACGATTTTTATCAGCTTTTTTACCGAAGCACTGTTGAAATTCTTCATGGGAAGTAATTACATAGTAGGACCATGTATCAAGCTTTGTAAATACCTTTCCCATTTCCCTATACAGCCTTTCTACTTCCTTTTTCTCGCCAAGTCTTTCTCCATAGGGTGGGTTACATATAATGTATCCATATTTTTTCTTTGAACTAAGCTCACTTACTGGCCGTCTTTGAAAATGCATACAGTCTTCTACCCCTGCTTCTTCTGCATTGTTCATAGCTATCTTTACTACTCTGCCGTCTATATCGTATCCGTAAATTTCTATCTCTCTATCATATTCCATAACCTCATAGGCTTCTTTCTTCACCTTTTTCCATAGATCCTTTGGAATCATATCCCACTCTTCTGAGATAAAGCTTCTATTGATCCCGGGAGCTATATTTCTCCCTATTAGAGCAGCTTCTATTGCTATAGTACCAGATCCGCAGAAAGGATCAATAAGTACTCTATCAGGACGCCATCTGCTTACTTTTATCATAGCAGCTGCTAGGGTTTCCTTTAAAGGTGCTTCACTACCTACTTCCCTATATCCTCTTTTGTGAAGTCCGGCACCACTGGTGTCAATTGATACAGTTACCTTATCCTTTAGAATAGAAACCATTATAGGGTACTTACTTCCACTTTCCTCAAACCAATCCTGTGCGTAGGTTGCCTTCATCTTTTCAACTATGGCCTTCTTAGAAATTGCTTGAATATCCGATAGACTAAAGAGCTTTGATTTTACTGACTTTGCATTAACAGGGAAATTTGCATCTACCCCAAGATAGTTCTCCCAAGGCAGTGCCTTAACCTGTTGAAACAACTCTTCAAAGGTTGTAGCTACAAACTCTCCTACCTTTAAATATACTCTATCAGCACATCTAAGCCATAGATTACTTTTACATATGGCCTCTTCATTTCCTGTAAATATTACTCTACCGTTTTCAACTGTAACATCTTCGTATCCTAACTCTTTAATTTCTCTCGCAACTACGGCCTCTATTCCAAATGTCGAAGTTGCTATAAGTTCTAGCTTTGCCATTATTATCTCTCCTATTAGTTAACTTTTATCTTATGAACTTAATTTTACCCAATCTTCTAATAAACTTTCAAGCCTTTGTTGCAAATTACATTTTTCATCGTGGATTTTTGTAAGCTTCTCATAGTCATCGGCGTTATGAGCCAACTCTTTATCTATATCTTGCATTCGCTTTTCTAATTTTTCAATCTCCTCCTCAATTTCCTTAACTCTTTTATCATTATTCTTGGTGTCTATTATAATTTTATTATGATTTACATCCTTCTTTTTCTTTATCTTTTTAGTATTCCCCTTCTCTTCAATGATTAGCTTCTCTTCTAATCTTTTTTCTCTATAGTAATCATAGTTTCCTACATAGTTAACTAACCTCTTGTTATCTATCTCTACGATTCTATCGGCTATTTTATTTATAAAGTATCTATCATGGGATATAAAAACTATTGTTCCATTAAATTGCCCTAATGCCTGCTCCATCATTTCTCTAGAATCAATATCAAGATGATTTGTTGGTTCATCCAGTATTAGCAGATTTATATCGCTCTGCATAAGCTGGCATAGCTTAAGTCTTACCTTTTCTCCCCCCGATAGATTTTTAACTTTTTTAAATACATCATCGGCATAAAATGAAAACCTTGCTAGTATTCCTCTTGCTTCACCCTCCGATACTGGATGGCCATGTCTAAATGTCTCTAGAGTATTTTGTTCTTTATTGCTAAATTCTATTTCTTGCTGTAGATAACCTATTTTTGTACCTGCTCCGATTTTAACTTCTCCGTCATCTGCGTTAAGTTCGTTTAATAATATTTTTAAGAGTGTAGATTTTCCACAGCCATTTTTCCCTAGAATGGCTATCTTATCACTATATATTACATGAAAATCTAAGTTTTTTAATATAAGTTTATCATTAAACTTTTTTTCTAAGCCCTTTACTTTAATTACATCCTTTCCAGATCTAGAATCTGTGGAAAAGTCGAGCTTCATATTTGTTTTATCCACAACAGGTCTATCTACCTTATCCATTTTCTCAATTCGCTTTTGCATACTTGCTGCCTTTTTAAACATTTTATCATTATCCCCACGATTTCCCCAGTCTTTAAATCGTTTAATTGCTTCCTCCATGGACTTAATCTTTTTCTGCTGTGATTTATAAACCTCAAGCTGCTGTATAAATCTTGTTTCCTTTTCCTCAATATAATATGAATAGTTTCCAAGATAAATATTCGACTTACCCTTCTCAATCTCCACTATTTTTCCCACAACTGCATCTAGAAAATATCTGTCATGGGATATAATAAGCACAGTTCCCTTATATTCCCTTAAAAACTCCTCAAGCCATTCAACTGAATCTATATCTAAATGGTTAGTAGGCTCATCAAGCAAAAGTATATTTGGATTTATGAGTAGTATTTTACCCAGCATAACTGTGGTTTTTTCTCCTCCACTTAATGTATTAAAAAGTCTTTCTTTAAACTCATTATTAATCTTAAGTCCCGTACATACCTTGCTTATTTTTTCTTCTATATCATAACCACCCCTATTTTCATATTCAATCTGTAAATCTCCATATTTTTTCATTATATCATCAAGTTTTTTGTCTTCTACATTTGTCATTTCATTTTCAAGACTTCTTAGCTTTTCCTTAATGCTTAGTATATTTTTAAATGCTTCATTTAAAACATCATTGACCCTATAATTCTCTGGATATTCGGGTATTTGATCTAGATATCCGATGGTAGCATCCTTTCTTATGGATAAAGTTCCTCCATCATAATTCTCTAGTTTAGATATTATTTTAAATATTGTGGTTTTTCCGCTGCCATTTCGTCCTAACATACCTACTATATCTCCACTTTGGATTTCAAAGCTAACATCCTCCAAAACCTTATTAGCACCATAATATTTTTCAATATTCTTCAGACCAATTTCTATCATTTTTTATTCCTCCTGTTATTAATAATAAAGTTCTAAGTTTAAAGGCTTTTCACCTTTTAATCCGGGTTTAATTTTCACGTAACAAAAAAGGTCTAAGCAAGTAAATCTCTGCTTAGACCTTTTTTGTTTAAATGTATATTATAAATAGGCAACTTCGAGATTCAATAAGCTTTGAGGTTGCATATCTATAATAAACAAGTTTATAGACATAAAAAACCCAGGAAAGTAGACTCTTACCTGGGTGAATAATCTATTTTGAATTTAGGTAAAGATGATTTACTTGATTTTAGTTGACATAATATTTAATTTTGGACGCATTTCCCCCTTGGTTTGAAAAAGTAAAAATTATTGCACGATTCACTGGGAGTCTATCCAAAATACAATCAACTAAAACTTGAACCTTCACCTTTACACCTCCTTTAAATATTCTATTTATATTCTATCATATATTTATAACAAATTGCAATATTCTTATAGCACGGGTTAATCCAGATCATCTATTCAGAAGCCATATCGATAGATTTAAAACCGAAGCAAAGGAAACCCATAGTATATATGGAACTAAAAGATATCCCGCAATTCTGTCGATCCTATAAAATTTAATTGTAGTAATAATTATCAGTATAAGTAATATTATTATTTCAATGTATGCTAGACCCCTTAATCCTAATCCAAAGAAGATTATTGACCATAGAAAATTGAAAATAAGCTGTAGTCCATAATAGAAAAGGGCACTTCTTACATCGGGTCTTCCTATTCCATACATCCATACCCTATAACTTGCAATACCCATAAGTATGTACAATAGTGTCCAAGCTGGTTGAAAAACTTGAGTCGGCGGTGCAAAACTTGGTTTATTAAGCATAGCATAGTTTTGGAATGTATCCTTAATAAGATATGCGCTAAGAAGACCTACCAATAATGGTATCATAATACTAATAGCAAGTGCGATCCAATTAGTTTTTCCGTTAACTCTAAATAATCTTAACAATCTAATTCCTCCAATCATTATTTTTATTAATTAATATTCATATAAAAGGATGGACATAACAAAAACATTTTTTTGAATATATAACAAATCTTTGAAGGGCTTTTATTTAAATTATAGATAATAATCAAGTTTATTGATATATCTCTATTTTCTTATATATTTTTGAAGGAAATCAGAAACTTTAGTCGAATAAATAATGATGAATGAAGTAACGGAATTCGGCCATATTTAATTAGGGGGATACTATGGAAAATAAAGACAATGCAATGCTTTCTGCTTCAATGGAAGAGATTGTAAATAGCTTGCCAGATATAATATCTTCTAAGATCGTTCTTGATGAAAATAAAGAAATATTAGAGGTACATGTTTTATCTAGTAACAATAGAAATCCAAAACAAATATCTAGAGATATACAATCTGCTTTAGCAGCAAAGTTTGGATTTTCTATTGACCATAAAAAAATCAGCATAGCTCAAGTAGCCTTTGGTCAAAATGCAGATAACGATTTTAGACTAGTAATTGATTCAATTAACTATTCTACTGTAGGTAATATTGCTGAGATAAGGGTAGTGCTTCGAAAAGGCGATGCAGTTTATGAAGGTGTGGCAAGGGGCGCAAACTCTACGATGAATACCTATAGATTAATAGCTTCAGCTACCCTTGACTGTATACATAATCTACTAAATATAGCTAATACCTTTGTAGTAGAGGACATAGAAAAGATAAATTTAGCTAAAAGAGAAGTACTTACAATCGCCATTAGCTTCATTACTACTTATCAAGAGGAGTTATTGGTTGGCTCTGCTATAATAAGAAAAAATGAAAAAGAAAGTATTGTAAAGGCAACACTGGATGCTATAAACAGAAGAATAGTTAGATTTAATAGTTAATCATATAAAAATACGTACAAATCTTTTACATTTAGATTTATAAATATATTCAATATAGTTATTTAAGCCGGCATATTAAACCATTTTTTAACCTTATTTTTAATCTTTTTCTAGCGAAGCGATGATAGCCTGTAAAATTAGCGTAGCCGCAGAGGAACTTACAAAGGAGGCTATATATCGTGAAAAGATTAATGGTGGCTTTAACGTCTTTATTATCATTAGTTTTAGCTGGTGGTTCAGCTTGGGGTTGGCACTAATATTTTAAATATGCCGGCTTAAAATATTTAAGGAGCTTTGAGTTATGATTAAACTTAAGAATTATCAATTTTATAGTAATTTTATTATTCTATCTGGTTTAATCAGTATTTTTTTTAGCATTTATTCTTTAAAAAATTCTAATACTTTTTTTCCTATTATCTTTTTTATTTTGCTTGCAATAACTACAGAATCATTGTCCATTATTATAAGTAGTTCTGCATATATTTCTATTGGCTTTGCTATAGGACTTGCTGTATTAATTTCTTTTCATCCACTTACAGCGGCTTTAATAATGTTTATTGGTACTATGTTTTGTATACAAAAGAAGGACGGAAAATATAATCATATACTCAATTCATCTTTCTATAAACGACTTTTTAATGGAAGTGCATATGCTATATCTTATTTGTCTGCAGGATATACCTATAAATTTGGTAACTACTTACTTCCAACTGGAAAGATATCAAGCTTCAGTATTTTAGGCATTATTTTTTCTGTAGGTACTTACGTAGCTGTAAACACATTAATTTATATGATTTTATTCTCACTCATTGAAAAGAGACCTTTTAAGGACTTGTTACTTTCAAATGTTTGGGTTGTTAAAAATTTATTTGCAATTGCTCCATTAGGAATTCTCATGGCAATCGCATACACAAATTATGGATGGTTTGGAGTACTACTATTCTTTGCTCCTTTACTTTTAGCCCGCTATTCATTTACGTTATATATAGATATGAGAACTGTATATTTTGAAACTATAAAAGCTCTGTCAAATGCTATAGATGCAAAAGATCATTATACAAATGGTCATTCATATAGAGTTGCCCATTATTCCGAAGTAATTGCTAGACAAATGTGTTTGCCAAATAATAGAGTAGATATTATAAAAACTGCCGCTTTATTACACGATATCGGTAAGATAGGCATTTCTGATTATATTTTAAATAAACCTGGTCATTTAACCGATAATGAGTTTACCCTTATTCAGCAGCATCCAATGATCGGCTCTAAAATATTAAACGACGTAGACTTTCTAAGAGAAGTATCAAAAATTATAAAGCATCATCATGAAAAATATAATGGAACTGGTTATCCTGACGGTCTAGGTGGCGAAGATATCCCTATAGAAGCTTCTATTTTGGCAGTTGCCGATGCTTTTGATGCAATGACTTCTAATAGGCCATATAGAAATGCAATGACCTTTACAGCTGCAACCAATATAATTATTGGCGAGGCGGGAAAACAGTTTAATCCAATAGTTGCCAAAGTTTTTAAGGACATAATGGATGAAAATAGGGAGATGCTTATAAATGTTAGCTGAATCAGTAATCATATCAGTTATTATAGGTGTTCTTAGAGGGAAGAAGTTCAGAAGCTTAGAAAATATAAAAATAAATAAGTTTTGGTTAATCTTACTTTCCTTCTCCATAGAATTTATTAGTGTCCTAATTATAAAAAATGATATTAGACCTTTGTCTGTTTTCATTTCTAAAAACTATTTAGTTATACACATCCTAGTCTACCTGTTTCTTTTTGCTTTTTTTGCCTTCAATCGTAGCAGTAAAACCCTAATGCTAGTACTTATTGGGGTATTTTTAAATTTTATTGTTATAGCTGCAAATAAGGGGTTTATGCCTGTCAGCGTGGATATAGCCTTATCTAAAGGCTTTACACAAAGTGTAGCTATGTTATCGGAGGGTAGGATTGCAGGTCATACTGTCCTCATAAAAGGTGAAACAAGCCTTTGGATTCTAGCTGATATTATTAATATACCTCCACCATATCCATTACCTCAAACTATAAGTATAGGAGATATTTTTATGGCCGTAGGTACATTTTTATTTATACAGGTAAACATGAGAAAAGCCGATGATTCAAATATTTAACCCGGATTATTCATGAAAAGTTTGAAAGGGTGCAAGTAATTTTGAATTCTAAGGCTTTCATCAAGTTCGAAGTCATGCCCAAACGGTACGTCAAGAATTTGATGGAGGTCTTAGAATCAAAATGACGCAGCAGAGTTTTGAATTTTTCATGAATGACCCGGGTTTAATGTGGATAATCTTCACATTTTTTTATTTTATCCACATTTTTTTTCTATGTCCTGTTACTATGTTGATTATATATGTATACTTGCAATCTTATTTCTCTGTTTTAAAGGATTCAAAAAAAATTTTTAAGTCCTTTTTGGTTTCGCTAGGCAAATAGTGCCATCTTATTCCCTGTACAGCGCCTTCTAGCGCATACAACATATTAAAGCATGCTTCTTCATCTATTTCACTTATTCTTTTAAATATCTCTTTACTGCCTAGGGTAAACAGCTCTTCTTTGTTAAATACATCTATTTGATTTAATTTTTGCTCTAATGTTCTTCCTATATTCGGAAGCTTACTTAATTGACCCATCTTATATCTCCTCTTTTGATATTAGATTACCCTTCCAATCTAATACTTTCTTGAATAGATGAGGCTGTATCTCATAATAGGTCAAGTTTCTTGGCATATTTTCAAATAACTTAACTTCTTCAATCTCTAAGTCCGGAAGCTTTCCAATCTCACTGACCTCTGCATAAAACAATCTTCCATATGTAGTTTTTCCTTTCATTGTAACAGAATAATCACATATGGATTTTATAGAAAATTTCCTAGCACCGGTTTCTTCAAATAACTCTCTCTTAGCAGTATCATTTACATCTTCATTCTCTTCTCTATGACCTCCAGGTACTTCCCAGGTATCCCTTTCTCTATGTCTTACATAAATCCATTTATTGTCATACTCAGCTGCGATTACAGCAAATTTTAATAATTTATTCTCTACTCTTCCAATTTGATGAAATCCTACATCTACCATAAATTCTGACCCCTTTACATCTAATTATCTTTAGTATTTTCAGCCAATAGTGGTTCATACATCATAAGCGCATGATTTTCCGTTACATATTCATCATCTATAAGATTATTCTGTAGATCATATTTTTTTCTATGTATTACATTATGCCTTACATATCCCCCCCAATATTCGTGGGTTATGGAATGCTTCTTCTCATAGACCTCATATCTGTATATGGGCTTTTCTACCGTTCTCCACTCTCCAACAAGGTGTTCATCAGTTAGGTATATATGAAGTTGATATCTTTCATCAGTATTGTTATGTATTTGAAGATCTCTATAGTTATAAACACAGGTGGCCCCGCTTCCAAAGGGCTGGGTTCTGTTTGAGTCTGGAAAAACATCATAGCTGTGTCTATATCTTTCTGTTACTGTCAATGGGGTATGAAGAGTCAGCCAATATATGAGATTAGACAATTGACATAGTCCTCCTCCTATCCCTTCCTTAAAGCCTCCATAGAATAACACCATTCCGTCAACATATCCCTTTCTTCTTGTAGGATTTCCTATAAGCTTCCAATAGGAAAAGGTCTCCTGTGGATTAATAATAGTTCCATTAATCCTCTCTACTGCTAACCTTAAGTTAGTAACTTTGTTCCTTTGCAGCCACATATCAACATTCTTCAATCTTCTATATAACGGTGTTTTGTGCTCAAATGCTATCATAGGTAGAAGTTCTTTTGTTTTTTCTTCTATATATTTCTTATCACTAAAATACCAATCATAATATCTTCTATAGGTATAATATAATTTCCCAAAGTATATTCTTGTTTTTGACCTGTTTATAGGCTTAAGATCTGATATCATATGTATTCTCTTTCCTTTCGTATGTCAAACACATAAGAATTATACCATAATTTGTAATATAGTGTAAATAAATACTTAATGATTTTTTACATACTATATATAATACGATAAACATCTTACATTCTGGACATTTGACATCCAGCGTCTTTGGGGATGTTAAACCTTCGGAATGTAATAGATTTTTCGTAACTTATATAGGAACTCTCACTAAAAAGCTGATTCTAATTTGCTAGAAACAGTTTTTTAGTGAGAGTTCCTAGTAAAACTTAATTTATACATATCCAAATACTTAGTGCCTCTGTGAGTTTTGGATGTATATAAATTAATAGATTTACTGAAATCTCTATATTTATGCCTCTTTTTCAGTTCTAGATTTTTTTAACAAATATACTCCAATTATTATGAGAAGTACAGGAAAGCTTGACTGTCTCATAAATCTGAACAATCTGTAAAAATCATCTCCATAGGAAAAGTGATTATCAATAAAACGTCCTAACTCAGAAAGTCCATTGTTTAGTATAACTATTCCACCACCTGCAATCAAACCCATACCAAGATGCTTGTAATTTAACTCCTTTATATCTAGCATACTAATATCATAGATAAGTTCATCTTTAATCGCTTTACCTTCATTAATTTCCCTCTTTATATGTAAACAATCAAAGAAGCTGTAAAACCAAACTATAACATTAAGTATTATAAACCATCCATCAAAATAAAATATATTAGCTACAATTATCGGTATAGTAAAAAGCACCATGAGCTGTAGCCCTCTTTTCATTAATCCCAGATACATTTGTCCTGCACCAGGCACCAATGAAAATATAAAGGCTAAGAAAGCATTATATCCTCTGCCATATCTATTCAGTGTTCTATCTTCAGTAATGCTTATTTCACTCCTATTAGCTTCTGCCACATGCTTTTCTAAGCATTTTGTACAAATTATCTTTCCATCTTTATTTACGGCACATTCCTTACAAATAAGAGCTCCACATTCAAAGCATCTAAAGCTTGCTTCTTTTTTATGATGTACATTGCAATTCATCCTAAAAACCTCCCTACTATTAAATATTAGAATCTAGCACAACTCTGGTATTATTTATTAAGTCTAATACCTTTAAAAAACTTCAATCCTCCAATATTTACTTTTTCATAATTGTTAGTAAATATGGAATGGATTTCCTTAATATATTTTTCAACTCCACTATTTCTAGTGAAAGCATCTCTGTATATATATTTAGAGACATCATCTATGCTGTATCCTAGAGACGTATTCAATACAAATATTAATAGGCCTGCTGCAACAAAGCTTATGCCCCATTTTTTCATCATTAAAGTATTTGTTTTTCTTGACTCTATCTTGTACCCTATTTGATCCATTATCCTCTTAGTAAAATCCTCAGGAGGCAAAATAACTGGGTGATCTAAAAGTAAATCAAATATTATCTTCATTTCTTCGTATTCGTTCCTACATTCATCACACTCTTCTAGATGCTTCTCTATCTTATATACTTCGATATCATTTAACCGCTTTTCACAGTATCTGTCAATCATTTCTATAATTTCTCTACATTCCACCCTATTTCACCTCCAGTTCTTCTGTCTGAAAATTTATCTCTTAACATCCGTCTAGCTCTATATAATCTGGTTTCAACAGTTTTTTCAGAAATATCCAGTGCCTTTGATATCTCCCTATAGGACAGTTCGTTAAAGTGATACATTATTATTACTGTTTTATAGATATCAGGTAATTTATAGATAACTTTATGTACCGCTCTTTGTTTCTCATCACTTATGACTATATCTTCTGGAGAACTATCCTTTGATTTTATCTCAACCCCTAATGAACCCCCGTGGTTAAGATCTTCATTCAGTTTGAGCCTTTGCCTTTTCTTTTTTCTATTATAATCTATGCATATATTAGTGGCAATCTTATATATCCAAGTTGAAGGACTAGCTTCAAATCTAAATGCTCCTATATTATTAAATATTTTTATAAATATTTCCTGAGATAAATCCTGCGCTTCGCTATAATCATTTGTAAATTTATAGGACAGGGCAAAAATCCTGTTTTTGTAGATATCTACAAGCCTGCTAAATATCTCAGAATTACCCCTTTTTATCTCTCTTATTATGTCATTTTCATTCAAATTAAATCACCACCGTGTCTGACCCAATCCTCTTAATTATCTATTCTTATATCCCCATTTTCTGCTTTGATATTTATTACTGTATCCTTCTCGCCTATACTTCCATCAATACTTTCTTCACTATTGTTTGTGTTTACCTTTAAATCAAAGTCATTATTTATTCGTCCATGCCTTGTATATACGTAGAACCTACCCTCTTGATTTTTAGGCAACTTTATATCAACTCTACCGTGTTCATTTTCTACTTTAAGTTTGTCACTTATTACTTTATCACTTTCAAAAACTATTTCACTATTCTTATTTTGAAGCTCTATAACTTTACTAGCATTAGACAATTTTATCCGTCCATGTTCATTGTTTATTCTAACATTCCCTTTTATATTTTGTGCTCCTATATTTCCATGTCTTCCATTTACCTTTATATCTCCCGCTACTTCATTTATGTCTATTCTACAAAGTTCACTTTCAACGAGTAGATTTCCCACTATTTTTTCTACTTCTATACTCTGATGTGAATTATCAATATCTACATCTCCCTTAACCTCACTGACACTAACTTCACCATGTTCATTTACTATATTAAGATTTTTACCTATATTTTTTGCAGAAACCTTGCCATGTCTGTTTCTAATAATAGCCGTTCCATCTATGTTTATTATATCAACTTCACCATGGGCATCTTTGATATTTATGTCACCCTTTAAGTTGTCAACAAAAACATTTCCATGCTCGTTATAGATTGTAGCCGAGCTTTCGCAATCCACCAAGCTTATATATCCATGTTTATTAGTAATATCTACCTCTATTCCATCAGGTAATGTTATATCAAGATCTACTTCTACGCCTCCTATTTTATTATCTCTAGTATATTTTTCTCTTTGATTTATTAGCTTAATGGAATCTCCACTATCATTTATAAGTTCTAGAATGTCATCAGCTATTCTTTTGGCTTTATCCTCATCATAATTATGTCTTATAGTTGCTGACATACTAACTTTTATATCCTTCTGCTCACCTTTCTTTACATTAACATATCCAAAGCTATTAATAACTTTAAGTTTATTTTTATCCTTTACATTGATTGTCATTTTCTTGTTAAAAGTAGTTTCTTTTTTATATGATATAGGTATAAAATCTCCATTGATGGTTACATCTAGTGGGATTTTATGAAAACAAGATAAAATGAAAGACATAAATACTATCAGTAATATGAAAAATATGCTCTTGCCACTTATAAGCAACTTAGTTTGTGTTTCATTTTTTCCAAAAATAACCTTACTAAAAACAATCTCTAATCCAAGTAAAATTATTACCGACGGCCAAAATATTGACAAAATAAAATATATATTTATTTCAGCAAAATTATTAAGTAGAAATACTCCTCCCAATAGTATTAGAGTAATGGCGAGGGTAAATATTCCAATCTTCCTCTCCTTCATTACCACACCTCCTTTTGTTTGCTACTCTATTAGTTTTGACGCCACTTATTTTTAAATCCCTTCAAAAAAATAAAAAAACTTTATAAACTTTCTGAGATATTATCTTGTAAGAAAGTCTATATAAGTTACGAAAAATCTATTACATTCCGAAGATTTAACATCCCCAAAAACACTGGCTGTCAAATCTCCAGAATGTAAGATGTTTATCGTATTATATATATAAAGTTATATTTACTCTTTTTTCAGAGAGTTCAACTCATGCATTGCCATATAAACCAAAAATATAAATCCTCCAAACATCACTGTAAACTTCAGTGCCTCTATATTTATACTTTCAAGTATCCTTCTTAATAGATCTACTGGATTCGATATGATTTCCCAGCTGTTGAAGCGCAAAAACCTTCCTAGATATATAGCAAAACCGCTCAAAATGGAAACTATAAAAACAAATATCCATCCTACAATCTTTTTATATTTCGCCTCTATCATTTTATGTACTATGTATAAAGAAATATGACCTAATATATATCCAGTAAATACAAACAGCATAACAAGAGTAAAGTCATACCAAATTATAAAGCTTGAATTGAAACCAAGTGTATAATTTGCTGGGGCATAGTAGTTATAATTACTTAAATGTATAACATCAGTGACGATATATGGGGCATTTGGATAGAATATTAGCCAAATGAATCCTAAAGCTAATAAGGTTATTGTTTTTTTTCCACTATACTTTTGAGATGTCTCTATATAATTCATCATCAGTGACATTACAAATGGTACCCACGCTAAAAATAGATTCCATATTAAAAATGCAAAGGTTATTTTGCCTTGTCTAAATATCCTAAAGGTTGTCATTATAAAACCAATTACAGAAAGAAAAATCAAAGTTCTGATTATCTTCTTAGATTTCCCAATTATACTTTTTTCACCAATCATGTTATCTCCTTAAGAAGTAGTTTTTTATCACACCTCGAAGCTTATCTCATATATTGTAGTGACCAAAATGAAAGGAGGTTATTTTGTGCAAAACCAATGTAATGCACCTGTCCAAGAGCACAACCATGAATTTCAAGGAAGTGTTATGCTGGGAAATCCTCCAGATAGCCCTGAATTAATTCACAATCATCGTTTCGCTGGAGTTACAGGACCAGTTATTCCAACAGAAGATAGTCACGTTCATATAATAAGTACTACCACTGATTTCTTCTTTAATCATTTTCACGATGTTGAAGCAGTAACTGGGCCAGTTATTCCTGTTCGTGATCAAGATGGTAATATTATTGGTCATGTTCATGGCGTATCAGGAACTACATCATGTAATTTCTTCCACAACCATGAATTTAGAGTAGCAACTCTTATTCAGAATCCAATAGGACCTCAAAATCCTCCAAGAAGGCCATGTAAATAGGCAAGAATGAGGTAGTCAATATGACTACCTCTTATCACCTATTTTTTTCTTAGTATGAAAGATTGATAATAGGGTTTGTCTTTATCCATTTGTATAATATTGAATTCAATTATATCAAAATAATCTTTTACTATATCTTTAATTTCGTCATCCTCATAGAAAGCAAAGAATCTCTTAGGGTTATAGAAATCCTCTTCCCATATCCCTTCAAATTTATGTCCTCCATATATTCCAAAATAGAAAATTCCATTAGGCTTAAGTACTCTATTTATGTTTTTTAAAACCTTCCCTATACTGTCCTTAGAAACATGTAGTAGTGTATTCATGGACCAAGCAGCATCAAAGGTTTCATTTCCAAATACTAGATTATAAAAGTCCATGATATAAGCCTTAAGGTTTCTCGCCTTACAAAGTCTAACCATTTCCTTGGAAATATCTATACAAGTAACATCTATGCCGTTGTTCTTAAATACTTTAGCCTGTTTCCCTGCTCCCGCTCCAAGGTCTAATAGATTTATCTTTTCTTCCTCTCCCATATAACTTAGAAATTTATTTATTTCAGATATCTTCCATGTTTGAATTTCGCTTTTTTCTCTATAATCTGCTTTGTGATTATAACTAAGACTCAAATTATTCTTTATCCCCTCATCGGTTAATATCATTTCAAACTCTATTTCATGGAGAATAGGAATATTATCATAGCCAAACAAAGGAATTTCTGGCTTAATTTTTCTTGCCCTAACTACAGAGTTTAGATATAGTCCACTAATATTAAATCCTCTTTTTTGATAGAACTTAATAGCTCTTGTATTATCATTAGTAGTTATAAGCCATAGACGATTGCACTCTAATTCTTCGCTTTTCTCAATTACTTTACTTATTAATTTACTTCCTATACCTTTGTTACCTATCCAGCTGTCAAGTGATACTATTTCACACTCATTATCTTTCATATTATATGTTATAAGTCCTATTATCTTATTCTCATCCATCATTACATATCCTGGTAATCTATCTAAATAATGAACTTGACCCTTGGATATCATAACTGAAGAGCCCCAATTATCTTTAATAAGATCTCCTATTTCTTTCCTCACACCCTCATCTATTTCTCTTATCTGATACATTCTTTTCTCCTCTAAATTTATTATTTACTTTCTTAAAGTGTTCTCTTCTTCAAGCTTACACAATCTTTTTTTCATAGCCTCTATCTGTATTTTGGCTACTTTATTCACATTCTCTAAATCTTTAATTTCCGTTGGATATTTATATACAACACAATAGGCCATATAAAAGAATAGCATCAAAAGTAATATTCCCATAAATAATATACTCCTTCAAACTTTATGAACTTCTTTTTAAAAAGAATACTATTAAAATAAACTTAACTGTTCTGATTTATCTCCTTCATATTTATCCATTTTAGTCTTAATGTCGTACTTACTACATAGCTCTTTAAACTTACCCATAAGCTCATCGGCATTATTTACAGAACATCCATATTGATTTCCATATCTCATCTCATATTTTTTTCTCATCCCTGGAAAAAGCACGTCTAGCTGCTTATAATAATGTGCTTTCTGTCTATCCCTTAGAGTCATACCAAAGCTGGGGATTATATACTTTGCTCCATGGGCGGCTGCCTTTTCAACAATACACCTTATATTCTTCTCATCGTCTTCTATAAATGGAAGTATCGGCATCATAGTTAATCCTGTATATATTCCAGCCTCTGCTAAGACCTTCATAGCTTTATAACGACTGGATGACGTAGGAGCTCCAGGCTCAATTTTCTTAGCCAGGTTATCATCACTAGTAGTAATTGTAAAGGAAACCGCCCCATATATGCGGTTTATGTCCTGTAAAATATCTTTATCACGTACTACTAAGTCACTTTTCGTTATCATATGGACTGGAAAATGATACCCATCTATGACCTTTAACGCCTCTCTAGTCAGTTTAAACTCCTTCTCAAGTGGTATGTATGGATCACTCATAGATCCCGTTCCGAGGGTACCCTTCTCCCTTTTAGAGGGGATCTCCTTCTTCAGTAGATCTACTGAGTTCACCTTGACATGTATCATATCAAAGTTATCTATCTGATAACATTGGCTCCTTGAATCGCAATAAATGCAACCATGTTGACAGCCTCTATAAATATTCATATTGTATTTTATTCCAAACCAAGGATCTGGATGTTTTAAATTGGATAGGATTTTCTTTGCCTTTATTTCCTTTATCATGGCATAACCTTCTCCTTTTCCAAGATTACTATCTTCAACTTAAATCTGGATTATTTTCTTTTTATCCAATGTATTTTTCCAGCCTTTACAAAGCCTGTTTTTAGGGCTAGATTCATTGATTTATAGTTCTCCTCTTCTATATGCACAAAAGAAATCTCATCAATACTTCTTAAATTCTTTATCATACTTACTGTCAGGTCATATCCATACCCTTTTTTTCTATATTCCGACAGTACATTTAAGAAACCTATTGCTCCATCGTCATGGGTCATAAGCCATGCGATGAGCTTATCTCCTTCATATATTCCAAGGGCTACTCCATTCTCTATTCTATATCTTATATACTGGGTGCTTGTATAGTCCTTATACTTTGAATTATGAAAAATATACTCTGCATCCTCTGGCTTTAATTTTTTTATATCATGCTTACATTTTGTAAGCTCCTTATCCTCTGGAAATACAAGCTTCATACATGATAGCTTCCAATCCATCCCCCTGTGTTTTAAAATAAGTGGTAGCATCCAATCCTCTGTGATTACAAAAAATTCATCTTCTTCACATCTCTTAAGTAGAGTTTTTAATTCCTCCTCCGATGAGCTACTTAGATAAACCCAACTTTCATCGCTCTTTCCCTTTACTACTACTGAATCCTTAAATCTTTCCATATAATGAATTGGGTAACTTTCTATAAAGTTAATCATATTAATATTTTTTATTTTATCTTCTTGTAAAAATCCTATTATATCTTCTTTTGTAGCCATCTGTCTTCCTGCCCTTCAAAAATATATTTATTTACTATTTTAATCCAATGTCTATAAGTCTCATATTTTTCTCTTCAAAAGTATACTCCATATAATTCTCATCATGCTTAGCTATTCTTATGGTTATATCATCATCTATGATGTTAAAATCTACGATTTCTAAGCGTTCCTTAGGCAGTGTTTTATCGAAGTTCCCGGCCTCCAAAATTAGATCTAATGTTCTGTTTTCGATATCATATAAATATAAGTCTCCGCCTAGGGTTACTGTACCATAGCCAAAGCCAACAATGGTTAATATATATCTATCATCTAACCATTTAGCTGCCTTTACAGTATTTTGGTCTCCAATATCTTCCCTATTTATTACCTTTATGCTTTTTTTAGGGTCTTCTTCTTCTATATCCATATCGTATATATATAGCTCGCCAAGGGCCTCCCATTCATAGGGTGTTATATAGGCGATTCTCCTTTTATTTGGTGATATATCTGGAATCGAAGTGGAAGCTAATGTAATCAACTCTAATTTGTCATCTTTCTTAATAATCAGCGGGTCAGAGTTATATTGAGTAATATTATTATTCTGTATTTTATGATAATAGAGGATTACTTCTTTGTCTTTATAGTTAAATTTCTCATTAGTTAGTTTAGATTTCTTAATCTCTTCTTGAAGATTTACCACATCAACTACTATATTCAACTTTTCCTTTTCCGGATCCATGTAAAAGCCTGTGCTAAATACCATATCTAGATTTTGAGCAGATTTAGTTCTATAATAATGTACATACTCTTTCTTTGTAGGCCTTCCGGACCTATCAAACTCAATATTTTCCTCATCAAAGGAGCCATGTGTGCTACTCTCTGTATACTCTGTTTCATTGTTCAAAGAATAAACATAATCATAATATACATTATTAAAGGCTGAAAATAATAGGCCTATGTCACTAATATTAACAAGCCCTTCTTTGTTATCTATAAAGAATTGGCTTTCCAAAGAGTCTCTCCTTATCGATGGATAGTATCTGTCTGAACCTATTAAATTCTCACCATTCACTTCATTTTTATAAACTGAAAAAGATATACTTGCTTCTCCATCTAGTCTTTTAAAATAATTTTCTTCATTTACATTAAACCTCCCACTATCCATCACAATAATATATTTATCATTATCTATTGTAAAAGTAATGTTTTGAATTGTTGGTTGAAATAACTCCTGTATTTGTGCATTAATTTCTTCAATTTTCGCCTTCTTTTCTTCCTTTTGATTAATATAAATGGCAGACACCGCTAAGGTCAATACAATAATAAGTATAAATATTTTCTTTTTCATAAAATTCCTCCATATAGAAACATTTTATATAAGACTAATATTTCTATTCTTTTCATGTTTTTCCTTTTATTATTTTTGTCAATTTTATTAGAATTTAATTAAAAAAGCGCTATTCTTATTTACTTTTATACCTACTTAGAATATATTAAATTATGAGATTACATTTTAGAGGTGAGATAATGAGTTTTATTGGAAATTTATTGTGGTTAGTTTTAGGTGGAATTATAGCCGCTATACTCTGGACCCTTGCCGGCTTGATTCTTTGCGTAACATTTGTAGGGATTCCCTTTGGTCTACAGTGCTTTAAGATAGCTGGGTTGGTTTTATGCCCCTTTGGTAAAGACATTGATGTAGGCAATTTCGGTTTATTTGGTGGAATAGGCAATATCATCTGGATACTGGTTTTAGGATGGGAACTATTTTTAACCCATCTGGTATTTGCAGGAATATGTGCAATAACGATAGTGGGTATTCCCTTTGCCGTTCAACACCTTAAGCTAGCGAAATTGGCGTTAGTTCCTTTTGGTACGAATATAGATTAACATTAGAAAAACTCTATGGTATTTCCTCTCCTTAACATAAAAGGATTTGAGGTTATCCATAGAGTTTTTTTTGTATATTTATTATAAAATAGGATTTGAAAAATTCCACTAGATTTACGCTGCCATAATCTCATTATGTATAAATACCAGAATCAATCATTATTTGAGATGTTTGTTCATTAATCTGAGCTAAGAATCTCCTAAACCTTTATTTAGAATATTCTTAGTTAGATAGAATGCATTTATAAATCTACATTTTGATTTCTTGAATAGCCAATGTTTCAAGGCGATTCAAGGAATTAAAATGTAAAAGATTTATTGCAATTTCTATAGATAAAAATATTTCCGAAAGCATTCACAAAAATAAAGATGTTTAATATTACAGTTTTACTGAACTGCGTGAAGCTAGTGATTAATGTAATTATTTACTCAGGTTTCTCTATCCAATCACGGTACCAGCTTTCACGACCAAGCATAACGAAGTCTTTATATATAACCAAATACATGACTTTTTCTTTACTATCTAAAATATATTTTATCTTATATATCTCACTAACAAAAAATCGTTTCTTTTTTTCAATTTTATCAACTTCTTTAAGATATGATTTATTTTTTTCTATTGATAAAACTGTTCCACCCAACTCTTTAACTTTGTTCTCTATATTTTTGTTTTCGCCTACCATCATACTCTTCACTATCATGAAAATAATATAAGATATTATTGCAAAAATAATAAAGTTCTTTGTAATAATAAACCAATTCAAATTAATCACTCCTTTTCCCACTTCACAACTCCTCTCCTTATATAATATCAGAAATCATCAAAATTAGGCTTTTTATGTATATATTATGTTTACTACAATGATTTTAGATCCATTTCATTCAATCTGTCTATTAAACTATCAAATTTGGAATCAGTAACATTTTGAGCCTTTGCTGACAGTACATACGCCAATTCAACACTTGCTGAAATGTCAGCAATTTTAAAAGGATCTGAACTTACTTTACGTAAATCCGCTGAAATACACACTGTTTTCGGATCCAAATTTGCTATAGATATGCTAAGATCTCTAAGATTAGCTCCTATAGTTACACCTAGATCTTCAATATTTCTCATACTTTCATCCCAGGGAAATACAACGACTTTCACCGCAAGTGATGCTCCAGGTTTTCCATATGTTACGGTTATGGTGCAAAAAAATATTAAATGCTAGAGCAATTCCTTTTTCAATTTTATTTTATACCACCAAAGCAAATAACTTATTGATAAATTCAATCTCAACAAGGGCACATCGATTTATACCCTCGATCTGCCCTTTTCTTATCATATGAAACGCTTCAATTCCTTTTAACGTTTTTCTTGCTGTATTAAAGGATTTAAATCCTAACCCTAACTTAATAATTTTTTTAATAAACCGATGGTCTTGCTCTACAATATTGTTGAGATACTTGATTTGTCTAAACTTTGTGTTTATATTTAAGTCTCCATTATTCTTTAATTCCTTAATAGCCTTAGGGTAAGCAGCATTTTTATCAGTAGTAACTCCTCTAGGTTTTTTATTATAGATAGATCTTAAAGCTTTTATAAAAAAGCGTTTAGCAGCTTTTGTATCTCTTTTTACATTTAGCATAAAATCTACCGTATCACCATTAGAATCAACTGCTCTATATAAGTACATCCATTTTCCTTTAACCTTAATATATGTCTCATCGACTCGCCAAGAATCATTAGTTGCTTTCAGATGTTTTCGTATTTTCTTTTCTATTTCCGGTCCATATTGATGAACCCATCTCATTATTGTTGTATGATTGATATGTAATCCTCTTTCTTGCATCATTTCTTCCAAATTTCTATAGCTCAAAGGATATTTTAGATACCATCGAACGCATAATAAAATTATTGCTGATTGATAATGTTTCCATTTGAAAGAATTTGGTGCCATGATACCAACTCCTGATCTTGTTTTTCTTACTATGATATCACATCACATTTTTTGCACCAGAACCAGATTGTCTATCAAAATCTAAAAAACTGCTGTTTCCTTTTGATTATAAATCATTTATTAATTTTTTTATGCACTACCAATATGCCTTCAAAATCCTTAAACGCTTTAAAAGCAAAATTACTATTATTTTTGTAAAGTTTCTATAAATAAATCAAGATGATTTACTTTGCCATAATTAGATAATGTATCAATACCGAAATCAGGCGTTATTTGAGGATAAGTTTGTTCAATGACTTGAGTTAATAATATCCTAAAAAACTATTTAGAATATTATTAGTTTCTTGGATATAAGTTGCTTTTTAATAATACATAAAAACAAAACTAATTAACCTTTTATTTCTTTATTAGGAATAAAAATAAACATTATATTAAAGAATAGAAACATTAATTTAAATAGAAATGTAAACTTATCATAGTTGTCATGTAAATACATTTTGATATTCACAACAGTAGAAGGTTCACTAACATTATAGGTTATCATACCGAGTACCAGTGGTAGGAAAATAAAAACAGTCATTTGAATAAGTATAAATATACAAAAAGCTTTAGATTTTCGTGCTACTATATGATTGATAGTAAAAGAAAAAATACAAGCCAGTATAAAATTAATAAAAAATTTCACTTTACCACTACTTTCTTGAAATATTTTACTACTATTCAATAATATTGTATTTATATATATCTTTCAAGTGAAATATTTAGGCTGGACACAAACAAAATATTATATATTAGAACTTATTATCTATTTTTAGTATTTAGGCGAGCGTGGGATAATAAATGTTAGTAATGTACTTTATTTGACAAATATACAAGAAATCTTCTTAATGAAGATTTCTTGTATATTTAAATTAGTATGCTTTTTTTAGCTTTATCATATTATATATATAGCGATCTCCACCATAGTGCTTTAATCTTCCATTAACTTCAACTTGCGTGCATGTTGAAAAAGAACCATCTAGAATTACAGAGTTCACAGGGTCTAATTTCATTTCTTTTAAGAGTACTTTCAGTCCTGGAATATTTGCAAAATCTGTAGTTATAAGATATACTTTATCATTTTTCCATGCAATTACAGTTCTTGGAATCGGAGCATAATATGACTTAGTTGACCAACTCGACCTATTATAATCATTTCCTCCAATTATATTAGTAACATATCTTTGCTTATGTGAAAGGACTTCATCTACATCTTTTATATAAAGATATGTTACTTTTGTTTTATAATTATCTTCACGGTCGTAATAAATTACCATTGTTTTCTTTTCAGTTATTCCACTACTAGATTTATTGTATTTTCCAATAGCAGGGTGTGTAACACCTTCTACTGTTACATTTTTTTCATCATCTTCATCGTAATAGCAAATTGAACTACTGCCAGTTGGAGGTTTATTATAACCGTTATTTGCTGAGAAAAAACCTCCATTGATTCCTGTAAAATTTGTTTTTGATATTGGTTTTAGAATGGTTTCTGTTTTTATATTATCTAAATCAGTTTCTATAACTCTTACATAAGATGCCGCTCCACTGGCGCCATTTAATCTAATCTCTTTGACATAATAATCATAGTTAGTAGGCATGAAAAAACCTCTCCTTTTCTTTTATTTTTTACTTAATTTGAGTACTGCTTTTTTTCAGAATAATATTCAATCTGATTTATATAATCTTTTATACAATCCTAATTATTCGGTTAGTATAAATAGGCTGTTCCTCAAACCATTTAACTTCATCAACTGTCATGTTAAATGATTTTGCTATTGACCATAAGGTATCTCGTAGTTTAATTGTATAAGTATCAAGTGCTTCAAATATCATCTGTCTAACTTGTATTAAAGGAAAGTTTAGTCCAGGACACCTAGTAGACTTTAATTCTCTATGGTCTTTTATAGTGCTTACATTATATTTCCTACATAGATACTGACATAATCTTATAAAAGCTTTAAACCCTTTTTCTACCTCATAGTCCCCTTGCATACATATCCCAAAGGAAATATTGTTGTAGCTCTTTGCATGGGCTCCTATAACATTTTCAGGCCTGCCCCTGTGGATCTGTCCATCCTTAGTTATTAAAAAATGATATCCAAACCCACTCCATCCATTTTCTAGATGCCATCTATGTATGTCTTTTACAGCAGCATTACCATGTGCAGCATAATGAATTACTATCATAGAAGATTCTTTAAATTTTCTAGTTTGTTTCTAAATTTCAAATTGCTTTCTATAATCTTCATCCTGCTAACACATCCTATATATTTTTATTTGAGAAAGTTTAACCGGTTAATTACCTCTCACCTATATAGAAACGTATTTGAACCTCAAAAGGGAAACATCCAATTTAAAATTTTTTTTAAGAAATTTTTATTAGATTTCTACAATTCAGTATTTTACTTACTTTGACCCTTATTTTTTAAATGTAAATTTTTCAGCTCTTCCACATCTTTTTTTACATCTTCCACCAAATTCAACTTATCCGTTAAGCTTGATATGATATCTTGATACTTGTTTTCCCTTTCTTCCTGCCTGAGATCTCTCTTTTCTTGATTCTTTAATATGTAAAAAATTAGAGCTACCGTAAGTGTTGTCCATATTCCTTGGCCAGATGCAAGCTCTATTATTTTTCCTTCCATTCCTTTCCCCAATCCTTTAATATCTTTTTTAAATTTCTAAGTCCTCTTCTTTCAAGGCCGTTAACAGCTTGTTTAGTTATTCCAAGTCTTTGTGCTATTTCTTTAACCCTATGCTGATGTATAAATTTTTCAACGATAACAATTCTTTGTTTTTTAGGTAAAGTATTTACTAATGATAATACAAAGGCATTACTTTCAAAATTTGAAGCCTTTTCATCATAGTCTATAGAAAGAATATCTTCTTTTCTTGTATTATTTCTTCTCATCAAATCAATTGACTTATTTTTTATGAATGTATAAATGAACCTTTGGATTTCCTTGTCATCCCTTTTAAGCTTCTCTAAATTAATATTTTTAATTAGCTCTAAGAAGGCTATCGTTATATCTGTTTCACCTTCTTCATAACCAAGTTTTTTACCCCATTTTTTAATATTCAAATAGAATCTTGAATAAATATCTTCCATTGCTTTCTTATCTCCATTTTGTCCCTTTTTTAATTGATTGTATAAAGTCATATATCCCCCTTAATAGTTATAAAAAATTTTAATTGTCAGAAATGAAAATCTGTAAAAAAGTATAAAAAAAGAACCTCAAGCGATATAAATTGCTGGATGTTCTTTCAATTTAATTCGTATTTGTCCTAGAAATTTTTACTCTTTAATTCAAAGGTTTTTCATTTCCATAGCTCTGTTATTTTAAAGTTTACCAGAAAATTACACAAAAAACCGGCACACTATCGGCAATTTTTCGGCAGTATTCCTGCTTATAAGTTAACATTGAATATTTAATTAGACTTTGTTATGCCTTATGACAAGTAATACCAGTACTTTAGTTTCCTTTGCCTAAAGTCAACAAATAACCATTTGTTGGCTTTAGGCAAAGGTAGTAATTATACTTTTAGACAATAAAAAAACCAGTAACACCGAATACAGCATATACTGGCTAATAAAATCATTCAATCTCAAGTCCCATAACATAAACATCATGAAATCCTCCTTTATGATAAAAAAACCTTGAAATAGTGCCTTCCATTATAAAACCTAATTCTTCATAGAGATTGACTGCCCTGGTATTATCTGATTTAACCTTCAAATTTATTTTTTTAATTATTCCGGTTTTCCTTGCCCACTCGATTAAATATTTGATCATTATCTTACCGAGACCCAATCCCCAATATCTCCTTAAAACGCTAATACCAAATTCTCCATAATGCTCTACTCTTGGCCTATTGCCTCCAGAAAATGTTAAGCATGCGATTATCTTGCCCCTATGTTCCGCAATTAAAAATAGATTATTAACTAAGGTTTTACATGTTTCAATAAATGCCGCCTCTTCTTCTATTGTAGTATTAAACTCGCCTTCACCAAAGCTCAGATTATCGCTTTCGCCAGCAACTCTTTGAATGTATTCAATAACCCTTCTCGCATCCTCACCATTACCTTCCCTAAGAGTTACAACTATCCCATTTTTCAATTTATACTTTTTCATAGCATTCTCCCCTATTTGTCCCGTCTAATAGAGAGAGTTCCTAGTAAAACTTAATTTATAAATGTACAAAAACTCAGTGTTTTGGGAGTTTTGAATATGTATAAATTAATAGCTTTACTGGAATCTCTATATAAATAAGCAACTTCAAAATTCAAAGTTGCTTACCTATATCCTTACTTTTTAATTATAATGCTATCATTTTATAATTATTACTGATATCAGTCATTTATATAGAACACACTTAGAAATCTACATTTTGATTCCTTGAATAGCCAACATTTCATGGCCTTTTAAGGAATCAAAATGTAAAAGATTTATTGCGATTTCTATATCTATACTTTTAAAACATCTATGACTTTCTATGTTTTAGACAAAACTTATAGGCCAATTTTGCAGATAACAGCCCTAATACAACTCCTCCTAATATATCTGTAGGGTAATGCACCATTAAATACAATCTAGAAAAGGCTATCATGCAGGCCAATAACACCAAAGGAATTACAATCTTTTTATTATCAATCATCTTTACATATGCCGTAGTCGCTGCAAAAGAAGACGCCGTATGTCCCGATGGAAAGGAATATGATGTTGGTTTTGGTATTAATAAATCTATATCTGATATTTCCATAAATGGCCTTGGTCTAGCAATAATATTCTTTATTAATCCTTCTCCCAAAATTGCAGCTATCACTAAGGAATATATTGCAAGTATCCCAGCTTTTCTATATTTCTTACTTAATATAAGAATAATAGAAATTACAATCCATATAACACCTAAATTCCCAAGTTTAGTTACAAAGGGCATGACTTTATCTAGAAATGGATTATGCATATATGTCTGAATAAATTCTAGGATCCATCTGTCTATACTTAAAATACTATCTAACATAATTATTACCACTGCTCCTTAGTCTATTTGCCTTATATACATCCTCAACAGTTTTTCAACATCCTCTTTTTCCTCTAGCCTAACCTTCCACACTATCTTGACATCTTTATTTAAAAATAATCTTTCTCTATTTAATATAAACTCCAATCCCTCATATTGAGTACATTCTTTATTCTTTTCACCTAATTTTTTTATATACTTTTTTCTTCCCCTTGTCCAATTATAGTCTTTGATTTCCTTCCATCCTACGATGCCATTAAGGGTAGTTATTCCATCACTTCGGATTTCTCCACTTTTATATGCTCTGAAAATATTGATAAAGGCTATGAGAATCCAAGCAATACTTATTCGAACCCAGGTCCTTGAAAAGATACCAATAGGTTTTTCATAATCTAATCCCCAAGTAGAAACTATTTCTTCAATACCTATCCAGCAATAGAATACCAGTAAAAAAATCGATATTATAAGCTGGCCCTTTATAGATACTGTTTTGACCTTAAAAAGTAGCTTTTCCGAAGGATATTTTCTTTTTATATCATTATAGGCTACGTAGCCAATTATTATTAAAAATATTATAAACAGCCAGTCGTATAGATCCATGTACCCTTCACCCCTTTAATTCTAAAGAGCTATTTTAAAAATCTGTTATACACATAGGCTTTTTATCCGTTAAAAATACCTTATTTACTACATCCATATACTTTTCATCGGATATTTTAGCAAGCCCATACTCGGCTAGTTTTTTAAAGTTTATAGCTCCCATAATTAGGGATGAAAAGTCTGCAACCTTAATCTCAACCTCTACTTCATGATCTTCACTATTACAAATAGTTACTTTTCCATCCTTAAACTGGGCTACTGTACTACCATCGTTCTCTTTAATGAAATCGTCTATGACAGTTAGCTTAAGCTTACAGCTTTGATTATTGAAGTTATGAGAACTTAAATCTTTAAATAGTTTTCTAACATCAAGCACTCTATACATAAGCCCTATGGCAGATACTCCGAACTCATTTTTTATTGAATTAAAGGCTTCATATTCACCATTTTCAGGATTATTAACAAGATAATGTATATGTTCATCCGGAGTATTTATAATGATTCTTTCAAATTGGTCGCCTTGAGAATGTAAGAAGGTACACAGCTCTAGAAGTACCTCATGATTTTCATAAATAAGCTCATGTACAACCATATCGTTCTTAAGAAGATGTTTAGTCTTATAGGAAAAGTTTATATATCCTAATACCCTTCCATCCTTTTTATAGCCTACAATCTTTCTATCCTTCCTAAACAACCTTTTCAAACAGGGATCCGTCTTTTCCATCATTCCATTGTTCTTTTCTAAAAAGCTATTGTAACAATCTAAAATATCATACTTACTCTCTTCATTTAGATATACTATATATCTCTTTGAACTTCCCTTTGGAAAATATTTTGGCTCTATCTTGTACTGTCTGCATTCTACACCATAACCAAAACCCATATTCTTATAAAAATCTACTCTGAATGGATATAGAGTGACCATACTCATGCCCTTTTCTCTAAAATACTTACAGGCAAATTCCATAAGCTCTTTAGCAACTTTTTCTTTCTTATGGACTAAGTCTACTGCTACACACCCTATTCCTCCAACAGAAACCTTCGTCGATAATAACTTCATTTTGTAATCAATTAACCTCATGCCTCCAAGTAGTTTTTCTTCCCTATATACTCCAAATAAATCATCATTTTGAAGCTCATTTATTACTATAGGAAAAAATTCCCTATAGCCCTTACGCATCTCTTCCAATGTTCCAAAACCACAGTATGCATTGGCAGAAATTTCTACGAAATCCTCGATATCCTTCTCTGTTAATCTTCTGGTTATACTCATATAAGTCCCCCCTCTATTTAGAAATATCTATTATTTTATAAAACAAAAAAGTATACACCTTTAGTTTCTTTATGAATCACGGCATTACATTATTTCTCCAAAGATTATAGATTTCCTGTAATTTCTTATTATTAAAATCCAAATTATTGATAAAATACTGGCTTAAAGTAATGAATGCTTTGAAAGTATATAGTTTCAGCAGGATAATAGTAGATTCATCTCATATCACTTATTAAAAATACAACTAAACTGATATAAATATAAAAAAACAGCCTACACCTTAACTATAAAGAATGTTAAGGTGTAGGCTGTTTTTTTATAAATGACGCATTTATAATTTTTCTTATAATTAATTTCTACTTACCAATCCACTATCTTTGCATATAAAATTACTATATCAATATCTCTATTTACTACAACTCTCTATCACCTTTATTACCTCATCAATACCATTACTTGCCCTATTAGAACTCATAACCTTAATATAGCCTTCTCTGCCTCCATACACCTTATCTATACCTTCTAAAATTGATTCTTTATCTAGTTCTTCCTCCATGATGACATGGCTCAATCCTTGCTTTTTAAAGGAAGCAGCATTTAGTATCTGATCTCCACGGCTTGCTTTTTTAGATAATGGTATTAATATATTTGGCTTTCTAAGGGCAAGTATTTCATAAAGGGCCGTTGCTCCTGCCCTTGAAATGATTAAATCCGCCATGGCAAATAAATCCGGCAATTCTTCTCTTACATACTCAAATTGTTTATATCCCTTCATTTCTTCATAATTCTTATCTATGTTTCCCATTCCGCATATATGACAAACTTGAAACTTATTTAAGATTGATTTTAAGGCTCCTCTAATCGTCTTATTTATCACCTGCGAACCTAGACTTCCTCCTATAATAAGGATAACAGGCTTATCATAGGCAAAGCCACAGGTTTTTTTTCCAGCTATTTTTTCTCCTGCAAACAGGCTCTCACGCACAGGTATACCAGTAAGTACGCTCTTTTCCTTTGCAATATACTTTTCTGTCTCTGGAAATGTATAGCATATCTTCTTAGCAAAGGGAAGAGCAATCTTATTTGCCAATCCAGGAGTCATGTCAGATTCATGGATTACTATGGGAGTTCTATTCATCCATGCTGACCAAACAACTGGAGACGAAACAAATCCACCTTTACTGAAAATAACATTAGGTTTTAGCTTATTAATTATTGCTACTGATTGCATCAAGCCCTGAGTAATTTTAAAGGTATCTGTAAAATTCTTCATATCGAAATATCTTCTAAGTTTTCCAGCTTTAACTATATGATAGGGTATATCTTCCTTTTCAATCAATTTTCTTTCTATACCCTTTTCCGTCCCTATATAGTGTATATCATACCCTAACACCTTTAGTCTTGGTATAAGTGCAATATTTGGAGTCACATGGCCTGCTGTTCCTCCCCCAGTCATTACTATACGTTTCATAAAATAACACCTCATCTATCCTACTTTTATAATTCCTTGTCCTTTATTAATCTGCAAAACGAAAGTAATTATTCCTCAATATAAATTATATTATATAAAAGTACTATTTGTTACTCAAATCCGGGTTAAAGCTTGTCTTACTTTAATCCAATTGCTTAAACCTATTGATGATTTTACCATCAATTTCTACATTATCCTGGAACATATTCTTTGGTCTAGCCCATGTTTTATTGCTTTCTATTCCTTCATATATAACTAAAACTTCTTCTGTTTCTGTATGTGTTGCAATATTTATAACCCTATAAATGCCACCTTTATAGTGTTCATATTTTTTTCCAACTATAGCTTTTATTTCAATCAACCTAGCTCCTCCTTAATTCTATTACATTTAATATTATACGTTATTACTTTAACTTAATCTAATTTATTATATATAATTTCTTCACTAAAATCTTTATGTTAAATAATCGTTACCCTACATAATTTCTCTATAAATTCTACTTTTCCTTCGTTTGCTCAGATTTCTCTTCGAGAAATGACCTCAATTAAAGTTTTTTACCATGTCCAACAAAAAATTTGTTGAAAATCAGTCACAAAATTTGGACAGCTGAATATGATGGAACTGGAAATAGGGAAAAGCATTTATTCCTATTCCTAAAATATAAGAAGGAGTAGATTTTATGTCTAGCGAAGCTTTCGGTCAAACTACTGATGTAAGTGCAACTCAATTAGATAATGGTTCTTGTGGACGTTGTGTAAAGGTTAAGGGAAACACATTAGAAAATTGTGAAAATAATCCCGTAGATATAGATCCAATTACAGCCGGTGTGGTAGCAAAGATACCCGTTGTTTTAGCAGAACTTACTGTTCAAGTTAATGTTAGCTCATTTATTAAGCTTCCTGAACCTGCACTTGAAATCAAGGATATTAAGAAAAGACTTAAGATAACTCAATGTAGACTACTGCAGAACACCAATATACTATTTATTAAAGGATTTGTTCGTAAGAATATAGACTATTCTACTAGAGATTGTTCTAATTACGAAGGCGTATGTGGAGATCTTCGTCATTGTACAGTAGATGTACCTTTTGAATGTACAACTGCAGTAGATTTTAATGGCACCGATCCTGCAGATATAGTATTTAATACTAAATCTCAGTTCGAATATTTCAAACAAGACGAATTACCTGGAAACTTCCCTGAAAAGGAAAAACTGTTATCCGGTGATTTCTCAGAATTCAATCAGATAACTACAGAATATCTAAATGAGCTTCCATTCTGCGAAATAATTAGTTCTAGAATTGTTGAATTTGATGAATTCTTAAATCGTAAACCTATTTATGAACCAGCTCCATTTGAAGAAAGAGAATTTAAAAAAATCGAAGAAAAAATGGTTATATACATCACTCTTAAGATTTTACAAAAGCGTCAAGTTCAAATTGGTACTGTATAATACTTCAAATACTTTTAAGATTATCTATAAATAAGCAACATTAACACTTAAAATAAATTTCAGAGAAAATAATGAATGCTTCTACATTTTTTCTTTGAAATTTATTAACCCTTAAAGTTGTTTGACTCTAAATTTTTCTATATAAGTTACGAAAAATCTATTACATTCCGAAAATTTGCCATCCTCAGAAATGCTGGATGTCAAATCTCCAGAATGTGAGATCTTTATCGTATTATATATAGATAATCTTAGGTTATTGATAACATCAATAGGATGGTAGGCTGTGAGAAAAGTCCAAATCACGTGTATATTGGACTTTTCTCACAGGCCTAAATTTATTTAGTTTTTTCTATGCAACTCTTTGAACTAAATATCCGCCATTTTCATAATTTGTAGTATAGAGAAAATTTATAATATATTTTATGTCTGCTTTGATTGCGGTCATTTCTCAGAGAGAAATCCGACCAAAATGAAGAAGTTCTATACCCCTGGATCAAAGAAGGAGGTGACTAAATTGACTATTAAAAAGTGCTGTGAAGGCGACTGTGTTGAAGCTAAGTGTGATTTATTAAATAACTGTACAAATACCCCCACACAATCAAATTCAGTAATATCTGGTGCTGTATCGGATATCCCTGTATTGCTGGCTACTCAGATAGTAGAGTTTTATTTGGGTTCTTTGATAAAACTACCTGAAAAAGCAAGTAACATCGATTCAATTGAAAACAAGATTGTTATTACGGACTGTAGATTACTGCAGGGAGCTAATGTTTTATTCCTTAAAGGCGTTGTTCGTAAAAACATTTATTATTCTTCATGTAGTATCTCTAAAAATGTAACAACAGGTGGCAATTCAAAACATTGCTTAGCGTGTGTCCCCTTTGAATGCACAACAAATGTAGAATTAAATGATTCTGCAGCTTCATCTAATGTTAATTATGTTTCCTCTAACCTAAAATCTAATAAAAAGAATAATGAATTGATCTTTACTAATGGAGATAATACCTTATCATGGGCCACACAATCTCATTTTAATAAAATATCAGAAGAATTCTTTAACGAAAGATCCTTCTGCGAATTAGTTAAGAGTGTTATTGCTGAACAATGCAAATACATATACAAAACGACGTATTTTGCACCATCTGAAGCTATAGACATAACTGAGATCATTGAACTAGATGATCATATGTCTATACGACTTGAAATTCAGATATTACAAAACCGAGAGGTATATATAAAACCATGTTGCTTAGGCAAATGTGGTTCTCCTCACTACTGTAATAAATGTGATTTAATCACTGAAGCCAATATAGTAGATAAGTCCAAAGTAGATAATAATACTACATTCACCGATAAAAATAATCCATCAGACAAATCTAGTTATGATGACAGTACTAGTTCTAATCTCACTCCTCGTGAATTTTTATCTATAGCTGTATCTATTCTTATACTTAATAGCTTAGACCCAGATTCTATTTATGAAATATTTGAAAGTGATTCTCAATAGAAACTCAGGGGCATCGATCCCCTTCGTTTTGGTCAGATTTCTCTCCCAGAAATGGCCTCAATAAAAATGGGGCTGTCTCATAAAGGTTTCTCATGAGCTCAGCCCCGGGGTGTTTCAGAATGAGTGAAGTTCAAGGTTTTGAAATTTCAACGGTTTGGCTAGTACTAACGTACGTGCCAAGTCGGTGAACATTTCAAATAACGCAGAAATTCACCATTATGAGACAGCCCCATCATTTATTAGACTATTTTTAAAGTACTAAAACACCCAAGACAACTATAATCATTACAGCAAGTATAAATACAGCGTACATTAAGCTATTTAAGTTATGTCTTAAAACCGTTACTACATCCATAAAGGTTACAAATTCTTTGCTTCGATTTACATTTGTAAATCTTTTTGTAAAATCCTCAGGTTTCTTAATCTTTAAGTCTGCTATAACCATTGTAGGCTTTTTAATCTTTAAGTCCGCTATAACTATTGTAGGTTTCTTTACTTTAATTCGGCTTAAGGATCTTAAACTATTAGTTAAATACATTACTAGGTTAATTATCCCTCTATCAATTACTTTAAATACCACTGAGCTCGATCTATATAGAAATCTTCCAACGGGTATATAAATATGTCTTTCCAAGTTAAGCCATCTTAAAGAAGGGTTAAAGTATATTAGGCGACCATTTTCTCTTGTTCTTAAATAATTTCTTATAAATCCAAAGTATATTATACAACCATAGCCTATTGTAACCATTGAACTCTTAATATTCTTAATGCTATAAAAATGAGGCTCTATACTACCATGTGCTTTAAATACATCCATAGTTCCTTCAAGTACTTTCAATATAACATTAGGTCTAAGTCCTATGAATATTATTACAATACTCAATATCACCATTGGAACTATTGCTCTTTTCTTCAAGTGATCTCTATACTGACCTTTATACTCTTCACTTTCTTCCATAAATACAGTAATAAATATTTTTAGTAGATAAGCTACTGTAAAACTGCTACTTATAGTAAATATTACTTCAGCTATATCAAACCATCTAGTTTTGTACATATGATGGGCTTCTGATAGAGCCTCATGTAAAAGGGTTTTACTTATAAAGCCGTTAAACCCAGGCATTCCTATTATTGCAAACAAACCAATTAAAAATAATACCTTAAGTATATTCTTGTGTTTTCCAAAGCCTCTTATAGCATTTATACTGAGTTCATGTAATATCATATATATTACTCCTGCACATAGAAATAAAAGTACCTTAAATAGGGCGTGATTGAATATATGATAAAGAGTTGCATAAACTGCTATAGCATTATGATCCTTTAAAAGCCCTATAAGTCCAAGACCAACCAAAATATAACCTATTTGGCTCATGCTACTATAGGCAAGAATTCTTTTAACATTCCTCTGAAACATTGCTAAGAATCCGCCTAGAAACATATTAATAAATCCAAGGATAATAATAACTGTAGAAAGGGGTATATCTCCATTCATTATCACACCGACTACTATTATTATACCAAAAATTCCAGTTTTAACCAATATTGCAGATAGAACAGCACTAGCAGGTGTAGGCGCTGCGGGGTGGGCCTTTGGAAGCCATACATGCAAGGGTACTATACTTGCCTTTACTCCAAATCCTATTATTAGGAGTGCGGAAATTAAATATTTGATATTCCCTAGATATTTCATGGAATAGGATAATAAGCTTATATCAACAGTCCCTAAATAGTCATACATTAGGAATAATCCCATGAGCAGAACAAGTCCACCAATTATTGCCATGGAAATATATGATTTTCCGGCGTCATGAGCATACTCATCCTCATCGTGGATTACAAGCACATAAGACGTAAATGACATTATTTCAAAAAATGTAAAAAGATTAATTAGATTTTCTGATATAAATATTCCTATGGTGCTCCCAAGTGTAAGCATAAAAAATGCATAATATCTATTTCTCTTTTTATATTTTATTAGATATTGAGTTGAATATATAGTAGTTAAAAACCATATAAATGCCGTAACCCAAACAAATATATATCTAAACATATCTAGCTTTAAAGATAGCCCAATACCCATTATATCTGGAATAAATAAATCAACTGACTCAATTGAAAGCTTTTTGAACATTAAACTAATGATTAATAGTTCTGCTGCGGTCAACAGGATATTAAATGTATCTCTGTACTTTTCATTTTTTCTACCTATCAACCAGCCTATTAGTGAACCAATCATAGGCAAAAGCAAAATAACTAAAAGCATACTTTTATAAATCATTTTACTCCTCCCCTCATTACACTATCCCTCTAACAATTCCTTGAATTAAGTGAAGCACTATATTTGGAAAAAGCCCTAAAGCAATAACTATTCCCGTTAATGTTACTATTGGTACAAGCATGGCCAAAGGTGGCTCCTTCTTTACTATCTTTTTCTCTTCACCAGGGAAAAACGCCGTAATTATTATTGGTAATAAATATCCTGCGGTCAAAAGAGCACTGAGTAGTAAAATTACTACGAATAGAATCTTATTCTCAGAAAGTCCTCCTATGGCTAGATACCATTTGCTTACAAATCCATTTGTGGGCGGTATCCCTATTAGAGATATAGATGATATTGCAAAGCACCACATGGTTATAGGCATTTCCCTTCCTATACCCTTTATCTCATGGATATATTTTTTTCCAGTCATAAAGTAAATTGCTCCGACACAGAAAAACAATGTTATTTTTATTACTGCATGATTGACTAGATGTAATAGTCCACCTGTTAGTGCGTCTTGATTGAGCAGCACTATTCCCAGTAGTATATATCCCAACTGACTAACAGTAGAATACGCCAGCCTCTTTTTCAAATTATCCTGATGCAAGGCAAGTAATGATCCCATCAATATAGTTAGTATAACCAGTATACTTATAAAGTAATTTCCTCGAATTTTATAGAGAACATCTGCTCCAAAAATGAAATAACTTAATCTTATCAAAGCAAATATCCCGGATTTTACAACCGCTACTGCATGAAGTAAAGAGCTAACGGGAGTTGGCGCCACCATTGCAGCAGGAAGCCACGAATGAAGAGGAACTAGTGCTGCCTTTACTCCGAATCCAATAAACATTATCATATATATTGCTAGCATTAAGTTTTTATTGTCTAGATTGAAGCCCTGAAGAACTCCATACTCCATAAAGGTTAGATTATTAGTTAAACTGAATAGAAGTATCATTCCAAGCAGTGCTAATGTAGCTCCTCCAAAGGAGTATATAAGATATTTCCTGCCTGTCCTTAATGCTTCCTTGCTACCACTGTGTATTACAAGTGGGAAGGTAGCCAAGGTTAAATACTCATAAAAGATATATAGAGTAAATAAATTACCTGAAAATGCGATCCCTACTGTTACTCCTAGTGTCAGCATAAAGTATAAAAAGAATCTTTTTTCCTTTCCTTCATGAGTCATATATGTGAATGAATAGAATGCTGTAAATATCCATAGTATTGATGCTAACAATCCAAACAGAACCCCAAGCTTATCAATTTTAAAATATATATCTAAAAGATTATTTATCTTAATAAGATGAAATTCCATAGGCCTATTTATGGATAATAGCGTAGCCATAAATACAAGGTTTAATGCTACCGTAATTGCTATATATATATTCCTTTTTCTATCATTTTTAAATTTTATAATCCCCATAGCAAGTGCTGCTATTTGAGGAAACAATATTGGAATAAGTATCAAAGAGTTTTTCAAACCTTTTTACCTCCATATGTTAAGATTGAAATCAAGTCTTAGGGTTATGGCTATTAAGTGTAGAGTCTATGCTGATATCCTTTATCAAGTTATTCATATACACTTTAGAACGCCTTCTCTATAAAATCAATTATTCTATTGGATGCAATCCCTAAGTATAGTACACCCATAACTAAAATCAATATCGGTAAAAGCTCCTTAATTGATTTTTCTTTAGATCTTGATATTTTTCCCTTTAGATTTTCTTCACCGAAAAAGCCATTAATGACTATTGGGAAATAATATAACGCATTTAATAAACTACTTATAAGTATTACTATTACAAATATGCTCTTTCCACCTTCAATACTAGCTATTGCAAAGTTAAATTTACTTATAAAACCCGGAAGGATAGGTATCCCAACCATTGAAAGGGCTCCAAGAGTAAATATCCCCAGTGTTACAGGCATTTCTTTACCTATTCCCCTTAATCCTGAAAGCTTTTTCTGTCCAGTTTTTTCAATCATTGAACCTACTACTAAGAACAATGCAGATTTTATAGCCGCATGATTTAATATGTGAAAAACAGAAGCTACGAGTCCAAGGGTGTTACCAAGTCCTATTCCAAAGAATACATATCCCATTTGTGCTACACTTGAGTATGCTATTACCCTCTTTATATCTTTTTGCAATATTGCTGATACTGAACCCACTATCATACCTAAACTTCCAAGTATCAAAACAATAAATAATAACACCTTGAATTCATTAATTATCTCTAATCCAAACATTCTATATAAAATCTTTATATATAATATTACATATGCCTTAAGAACTAGTCCTGAAAGAATAGCACTTGAGCTGGCAGGTGCACTTGAGTGGGCATCTGGCAGCCATACGTGCATAGGAAACATTGCACTCTTTATCCCAAGTCCTATTGTAAATAATCCAAGTGAGATTAATACACTATTCTTATATGACATGAACACCTTCACAAGCTCTTCATTAATAAATGTCATGTTGAGATTTCCAGTTATCGAATATACAAAGGCAATTGCCATTAGCACTAGACCCGATCCCAAACTACTTAATATCAGATACTTAAGAGCTGCCTTTATATTCTCCTTCTTATCCTTTATGACCACTATTCCACAAGCTGCTATAGTGCTTATTTCAATAAAAACAAAGGCATTAAATAAGTCATTTGTATATACTATACCGATTAGTGCACCTACTAATACATTACATAGAGTGTAGTATAGAGGTATCCTTCCGTCCTTTACTTCCTTTTCGATGTTGTAAATTGAATACCATAATATTAGAAATGCTATAGTGGTGAATAATAAGGACATTATAGCTTCTAAAATGCCTATATTCAGCTCTATTCCCCAAGGTGAATCAAAGTGGCCCACCCTATATAAGAATGATCCGTATCGGTTTACATAGACTAATATTATTAAAGATAGAATCGCTGAAATTCCCATTGTAATAAGACTAAAAAGTTTAACGAACCCCTTTTTTTTAATAAGCGGCATAGCAAATGAACCAATAAATAAAATTAGCATAATTACAAGAGGAAGATTTTTAATCATATCCATTCTATTCACCCCTTATCTTCATAATTTCGTCTAGCTCTATAGTTCCATATTTTTCGTGAAGCTTAACAGTTAAGGCTAATGCAAAGGCTGTTATACTTACAGCTACCACTATTCCTGTAAGCATAAGGGCAGATGGTACTGGATTAACATATCCCCCTACCCCTTTATGAACCCCTCTTATTATTGGAGCTTCCTTTCCGTGTATATAACCCTTTGATATAAAAAATAAAAATATTGCTGTATCCATTATATTCATTCCAATAATTTTCTTTATTAGGTTACTGTGAAGCAATAGGGTAACAAAGCCTACTCCAAATAATATAATTGATGCCGTTTCAAAATAATTAACTAATAATTTTTCCATAGGCTATACTTCTCCTTCATAAAACAAACTAAATAAAATGTATATAGTAACTGTCACAACTATCCCCACCGCAATATTGAGTGGAAGAAGGTATCCTCCTGATAATATATCTCCTGGATTTCCGAGAGGTAACTGAGGTGCATGTATGTGTGATCCACCCGTTATGAATGAATATCCCTTCAATACTCCATAAAATATTAGAGATCCACAAATTAATTTCATGAGTCGTTCATAGCTGAGTTTCTCTCTTACAATCTCCTTGCCAAATATAATCCTGCTTAAAATCAAGCTCGCACCAATAACAGTTCCACCGGCAAAACCACCTCCAGGTGATAAATGGCCGAAAAAGATAATATATACACCAAATACCTGAATGAAGGGTATTATGATCTTCCCTATTTCAACTAAAATTATGTTGCTCATTTTAAACACCCCTATTTGACTAACTCTCTTGTTCTTTATCATTTTTAAGTACAATAAGAACTGCTATTACTCCCGTAAATAAAACCGTTGCCTCACCAAATGTATCAAATGCTCTATAGTCTAAAATAATTCCAGTAACTATATTTAGTGCTCCAGTATCCTCTACTGCTTTCTCTATGTATCTATCAGATACATAGTTATTTACAGGTTTCTTCTCTATGCCATGACTTGGGAGTTCACTCACTCCCATTAAAAGCATTGCTATTATCATTAAAGTTAAAGTAATTGCAGCCAACTTCTTCATCTATTTGTCACCTCTAATTCTCTTTAATGTAAGTACAAATAAAAGAGTCGTTATTCCTGCACCTACTGCTGCTTCTGTTATAGCTAAATCCGGTGCATTAAGCTGCTGCCATAAAATTGCCATGACAAGGCTGTATGCCATGAATACTATAATAGCGCCAAGTAAATTTTTTATTGCAGATACTGCTATGGATGAACCGATTAAAAATACAAGCATCAATATACTAAATAACTTCATTGGCTTCACTCCGTCAATTTTTTTTCTTATCTCCCCTATAACTGGCCTTTGCAATTAGATGGGTAGCTGTAGGTGCTGTTATCCATAAAAATACTATTGTTAATAGAATTTTTATACTTGAAAAGTTCCACCCACCATACAGTATTAATGCAAATAAACATAAAATTGCACCTAATGTATCACACTTTGCCGCACTATGGGCCCTAGTATATATATCTGGAAGTCGTAATAATCCTATAGTTCCAACCAGCAGAAAAAACAGCCCTCCAGTTAGAGAAATCCATATAAGCACAACCCTCATAGACCTTACCCCCTATTACCCTATATATTTTTTGAAATAACAATAGAAGCAATAAAACTAATAAGTGCATACACAAGGACCACATCTAAAAAATATGATTCCTTCAATATATAGGAGATTATAGACATAAGCACCACTGTCTTTGTACCAATAACATTTATAGCAATAAGTCGATCTGCAGGTCCAGGTCCTTTTATAGCCCTAATAGTACATAATATAATTGTTAAGGATAAAAACACCGTAGAAAAAATTAATAATCTTTCTATCATTATCATTGCTCCTCTATCTTTAAAAGTAAATCTTCAAACTTCGAATCTATAACGTCATGGATTTGATCCTTTGTAATACAATGAACCGTAAATTCATCATCAGTTACCTCTATAGTCAAGGTTCCAGGAGTAAGTGTAATAGAATTTGCTAAGATTGTTTTTAATAAATCACTCTTAAGCCTTGTTTTAAAAGTTATGACACTGGGACTAATATTTAATTCCCTGGCCAGTACTATTTTTGCCACTTGAAAACTTGCTATTATAATTTCTTTTACTAAGAACATTACATAGTAAATAAGTAGTTTGATTTTTTTGAGTTGGAATAAACAGTTTCCCGTATAACGTTCTTCATTATTTTCAAGATTATATAAACTTATTGCTGCAGTAATGATTATTCCAACTATCACGACTTGAAAATCTAACTTTTCAGCTAGAATGATCCAAAATAGAAGATAAAGTATCAAGCTTTTAAAAAAAGATCTTTTTCTATCCATGCGTACCTCCAGATTTAAAAATATATATTAAATTATGTTTTCTTGTTAAAGATTTTTAACCATTTAATTACATATGCAATATTCATGCCAATTTATATTATTGTGCTCTGTATACCTCTATTTTACTTATTCTAAATTTATTTTCCAAAAAAAAAGAAAATTGTTAATTACTAACAATCATCTATTTAATACATGTGTTTTGTTTTGATACACTTCTTTATAAATAGCACGTCCTTTTGTGTTTCATTTTAATACACATGATCTATTTTAGAACATATTCTAACTCGTATTTATATATTTTCCTATATAATGAACTCCTACTAATACCTAAAATTCTAGATGCCAAAGCTATATTTCCCTCAACTTCTCTAATGGTTTTTTCTATTGTAATCTTTTCAACGTCTTCTAAAGAAAGAAGCTTGTCACTTATGCCTAATGATTTCGTAAGATTACTTGGTTTCATATAATTTGGTAAATGTTTATAACTTAGAATATCATCTTTTTCAATTATATTTATTACATGCTGCATCACATTTTGCAGTTCTCTTACATTTCCGGGCCAATTATAGCTGGTCATCCCTCTATAAAAACTATCATTTATATCCTTTATTTCCTTACTCATTTTGTCAGTATATTTTTCTATAAAGTAATCTATAAATAGCTTTACATCTTCCTTTCTTTCCCTCAGAGGAGGAATTTTGATAGGCATAACATTCAATCTATAATAAAGATCCTGTCTGAAATTTCCAAGCTCAAATTCTCTCTCTAAATCCTTATGGGTAGCAGCTATGACCCTAACATCTACTGGAATTACTTCATGTCCACCTACCCTTACCACTTGTCTTGTTTCAAGCACCCTTAAAAGATTCGTTTGAGCATCTAATGGCATATCTCCTATTTCGTCTAGAAATATAGTTCCACCATCAGCAAGTTCAAACTTCCCTGGATGACCTCCTCGTTTTGCCCCTGTAAAAGCTCCTTCAACATATCCGAATAATTCACTTGCTACAAGTTCTCTAGGAATGGCTCCACAATTTAAAAATATAAAGGGCTTATTTCTTCTAGAGCTAGTATTATGTATGGATTGTGCAAATAATTCTTTACCAGTACCACTTTCTCCTTGTAACAAAACTGTGGTATCATGCCTTGCACATTTTTTTGCTAATTTTATTGCATCTTTAATATTCTCACTATTACCCAGAATATCATTAAATGTAAATCTTGCTTCCGCTCCTACTATTTTATTTATAAGGTTATGAATAACCTTTGCTTCTTTAAAGGTTATTACTACGCCCTCGAGTTTATTTGTGACATGATCGTTAATTGGTGTTATGGTAGCTATACATAATATTTTTTTTCTCTTATTTAGATTAAAATTAATCTCCTCTTCCTCGTACTTCCTTCCTCTTTTTACTGCCCTAACTATTTTATCCCTATATTCCTTACATAATATAGTATTTATGCTCTTCCCCATAATGTCATTTTCCTTTAATGATAGAAGCTTTCTTGCAAATAGATTTATATCCGTTACTATTCCTTCATTGTTTACACATATTAGCCCTTCTGATATTGAATCCATTATTGCATAAAAATGCTCATTGGCAATCTTGAGCTGCTTATTTATTAGCGCGAGTTGAAGCTCATTTTCAATAGCCTCAGCTGCAGCCACAACCATTCCTAATGTATGGGGATGAACCTTTTCGCATGGTCCTGTCATACTCAGTATTCCTAATATTTCTTCTTTATCGTTCCTAATTGGACACGCAGAAGAGCTCCAACCATGATACTGCTTACAAAAATGCTCTGCTCCAATTATTTGCACTGGACTTCCCGTATAAAGGGCAGTACCAATGGCATTAGTTCCAATTACTTCTTCCTTTACATTACAACCCCTATACATATTTAGACTTCCATATTTTAATCCTAAATCCTTATCTCCAATACACTCAAGTACATATCCATCTTTGTCCGTCAATCTAACCAATAATCCAGAGCTTCCAACAATCTTATAAAGGCTATTCATAAATGGTTTAGCTCTTTTTAATAAGTTCATAAACTCTTTATATCTCTTATTTACTTCATCTTCATCAAGCTCCACCTTCACCTTTTCTGTAAAGGGATCAACCCCGTGGTCTCTGCTTCTATACCATGAGTCAGCAACAAAATCCTTTAAAAAATGTTTTTTTAGTTTCCCCTCTGTAACAAATTGCTGCCAAGCATCAAAGACCCGTTGATTCTTATTTAACAACTCTACTGTAGGCAATAGTCACACCTCCTACTCTCCTACTTGTTGGTTTTATATTACTATAAATTGATTAGTTCATCAATCAAAAAATTTATTCATATATATTATTCAAAAATCATATCTATTATACAAACGGTATTTTCATGTATTTTTTTCTCCATGCGGGGAAAACTTTTTGTAAACAACAATAAACAATGTATTATAGGGATTTGTTTGCATCCAATTACATTGTGTAGATTAAGGAAGGTGTATTGTCTTGAATTTGACTTCAAATCTTTCAACAAATACTATAAATATTAAAAGTCCCCTTGCTACTTCAAATTTTTCAAACATGTTTTTGTCACACCTAAAGGATTTTTATACTAATGACCATGATGAAATTATTATATTATGTATTGGTACAGATAGGTCCACGGGTGATTCCTTAGGCCCCCTAACTGGATATAAGATGAAAAAAGTCTTATCTAGATTCAAAAAGGTCTATGTTTATGGGACATTGGATGATCCTGTTCATGCTAAAAACTTAGAAGATCATATAAACAGAATATATTCATCCCATAAAAAGCCCTTTATAGTAGCTATAGATGCATGCCTCGGTAAAGTTGACAGAGTGGGCTATCTTACTGTTTGCAATGGTCCAATAAGGCCAGGAGCTGGTGTCAAGAAGAGCCTTCCTCCAGTTGGTGATATACATATAACTGGCATAGTTAATCTCGGGGGCTTTATGGAATATATAGTCCTTCAAAATACTAGGCTTAGCTTAGTAATGAATATGGCAGAAACTATTTCCAGTGCAGTCTATTTTGGCCTTTGGAAATTTCAAAAACAAAGCAAAAAAGAAGAAGAGCAGTTTAACTTAAGTTAGATGCTCTTCTTTTTTTAGGTCTTTTCTTGAAGAAAAATCTGACCAAAACGAAGGGGTTCGATGCCCCACAGTTTTTATTTTCTTTTTGCTTATTAAATCCGGGTTAAAATAATGATGTATAACTTCTATTCTCAATTATATTCACTATCTCATCTTGAGTTTTCTCTTTTATATCTACTATAAGCGCCCCACTAGTCATATCTATGACGTTATCAAATATATTTAGATAGCTTAAAGAACCCTTGTCGCTGTTATATAGTATTGTATCTACATATCCTTCATATGATCCATCTACTACATTATAACCCCTTTCAACAAGCCCCTCTTTAATATGGCTTGGAACATTGTTAAGTACTATACTCTTTTTCATTAAGAAAACACCTCCTAAAATTATTTTTTCTAGGGGGTGCATAAATTATTCATGGAAAATAAAAAAGGGTGTAAGTAGTTTTGATTTCTAAGGCGTTCGTCAAGTCCGAAGGCATACCCATACGGTACGTCGAGAATTTGATGGATGTCTTAGAATTAAAAGTACGTAGCAGAATTTTAAATTTTCTATGAATAATCTGGATTTAAACTTCTATGGAACAATTATCTCCAAGGAGGCTTTTTCCACCCTTATCTCAGCAGGTATGGTTCCAATTATGTCACCATCAACATTTAACAATAGGGATTCCTTTCCATATATTTTAATTTCTTTCCCTCTAAATGTTTCTACCTCCTTAATCTTTATATGATCACCTTTAAATACAGTAAGAAAAAGTGAGGCAAATTTTGCTTTTGCCATTTTATTAACCAAGCAAATATCTAATAATCCATCCTCTAAGTCAGCTTTAGGATTTATTTTCATCCCTCCACCATAGTATTTTCCATTACTTACGGCAATAAGTTCAATATTTCTTTTGATTATTCTTTCATCAATCTGTATCTCTATCTCTTTACTCTTATACCCTACAAGGGTCTTAAAAACTCCTAGAAGATATGCTGATGTACCTGAAATATATTTTTTTATACCTTCCGTTTCCTTAACTATCTCTGCGTCTATTCCAACACTTGAGCAATTTAGAAAATACCTATCATTAACCTTTCCAATATCTATTCTTCTTGTCTTGGCAGCCTTGATTATTTTAAGTATTTCATCATAACCCCTTGGCATCTTTATCATTCTTGCAAAGTCATTACCCGTTCCCGCTGGCAATATTCCAAGTATTACCTTTTCATCCCTAATGCCATTCACTACCTCATAAGCAGTTCCATCTCCGCCGACGGAAATTATATGATTAAAACCCCTCCCGATTCCTTCACCTGCTAGTTTTTCTGCTTTTCCCTTCTCCTCAGTAACATTTATCTCATAATTTATTTTTTCTCCGTCAAAGCTTTCTTTTATTTTAGGAATCAGCTCTAGCGTTCTTCCTTTTCCTGCAACTGGATTGACTATAAAAAGATATTTCTTCATAATATCCTCACTTATAGAGAGTTTCTAGTAAATCTTAATCCAAGTTAATTTATACATATAAAAATAATCAACGTTTGTGAGAATTTTGAATATGTATGAATTAATAGTTTTACTTTAATCTCTATATTCCAGATTCTTTATTTTTCTTTAGTAATTGAGGAAATTGCATAATTCTAACTTGGCACAATTGCATATGCGAATATAATCCTTAATTTAATAATTTAAAATAGAGCATATTTTGGTGGTACAGCTCTAGAAAATTTAAGACTATATATATGAGTAAGTTTTTTAGGATGGCAATTATGCAATTTGCTCAATTAACACTTTACATGTTATTCCATTTCATTACATATTTTCTTTATAGCTGCCAGAACATCTTCAACATCTTTTCTTTTATTGAAATATCCAATACTAAACCTTACTGTTCCCTGTTCAAATGTTCCTAAGGTTCTATGTGCTAATGGTGCACAATGTAGTCCAGACCTTACGGCAATATCAAAGGCTTGATCTAATATATAACTAACCTCTGACGAATCTAAATCTCCAATATTAAGAGAAATTACAGAAGCCTGCTGCTTTGAATCCTTAGATCCATAGACTATTACTTGATCAATTTTCTTTAATTCATTTAGCATAAACTCCGTCAATTCTTCTTCATGCTGTCTTATTTTATCTATTCCTGTTTCAAGAATAAACTTAATACCAGCTCCCATCGCTACTATTCCTGGGGTATTAGGTGTTCCACTCTCATATCTATCTGGAATTATCTCAGGCTGTAATAAAGACTCTGACTTACTGCCCGTTCCCCCCTCTTTCATTTGCCTTAAATCTACTCCTTCTTTAATATACAATACTCCAGTTCCCTGTGGTCCCATTAAACCTTTATGACCTGGAAAAGCTAGCAAATCTATATTCATACTTTTTACATCTATATCATAGACACCTACAGTTTGAGCTGCATCTACAAGCAAAAGTATGTCATTCTCTCTAGCCAATTTTCCAATTTGTTCTATAGGCATTATTGTCCCTGTTACATTTGAAGCATGGGTAATAGCAATTAATCTAGTGTTTTTCTTTATTGCTTTTTTAATATCATCGATCTCGATAAAACCTTCCTTCGAGCAATCTACGATAGTGTTTTCTACCCCTATTTCTTCTAATGTTTTGATTGGTCTTATAAGCGAATTATGTTCCATACTTGAAGTTATGACATGGTCTCCCTTTTTAAGAACTCCTTTTATTGCTAGATTTAATGAGTCGGTAGCATTACTCGTAAAAATTATCTGCATGGGATTATCAATATTAAACAATCTGCATATCAGTTCTCTTGTTTCATATATTGCCCTACCAGCCTTTAATGCTAACTTATGTCCAGATCTTCCTGGATTAGCACCGTATTCTCTTAGGCATTTATCAACAGCCTTATATACTTCTTCCGGTTTTGGAAAAGATGTCGCCGCATTATCTAAATAAATCACTTTATCACTTCCCTTTTATTATAGTTCGAGGAAATTGCATAATTCTAACTTGGCACAATTGCATATGCGAATATCATCCTTAATTTAATGATTTAAAATAGAGCATATTTTGATGGTATAGCCCTAGGGCTTAAAAGACTATATATAGTAGTAAGTTTTTTAGGAATGTAACTATGCAATTTGCTCTTATAGTTCTAAAAATATATTTTCCCTTCCATAACTATTACTGCTTCTCCGCCTACTTTTATAATGAGATCATTATTTTTTTTTGTGACTTCAACAACTATTTGACTCGGTCTATCCATAAAGTATCCTTGTTCACATATAAACTCAACCTTTTCACATATATCTATTATATCATTTTTTATGAGATATGCTGCTAACGCTCCATTTGATGTTCCCGTAGCGGCTTCTTCATTAATACCATATGCTGGAGCAAAGTTTCTACATGTTATTCGCACTGGCTCTCCGTAATCCTTTATTGTAAATGCATGGACTCCCACAACTTCATGGTCCTTGCTGTATTTAGCTAATTTATTAAAATCAGGATTTATATTTTTTAGTACATCAATATTTTTTACTGGAAGCATAATATCGGGAAGACCTGTTGAGAAAGCCATAGGTATAGCATCGTGTCCCTCTAGCCCAATTTCGTCACTACTTATTCCCATAATACTTGCTATTTCATCCTTTTCTTCAAGTTTAAAAACATATTTAGGCTTGGCTTGTGTCATCATCACCCTTGACAAATTGCCCTTATTAAAATATATCTCAACTGGTAGTATTCCCGCTAAGGTCTTTTGTCTTACAATAATTTTATTACCTTTAGTTTTTAATACACCCTTTTTAGCCATTACAGAAAATGTTCCTATTGTCGCATGTCCACAAAGATCTACCTCTTCAGTTGGAGTAAAAAAACGAACCTCATAATCATATTCTTTTACATCAGATTTTCTAACAAAGGCTGTTTCTGATAAAGCCATCTCCCTCGCTATTTTAAGCATCTGCTTTTCATTTAAATCATCAGCATTTAGCATAACTGCCGCTGGATTTCCTCCAAAAGCCCTGTTTGTAAAGGCATCCACTTGATAAAAGTTTTTTTCCATTTCCTAATCCCTTCTCCTTTAAAACATATTAATGTTTCACGTGAAACATACTTAGCCCGGATTATTCATGAGTAATACAGACTTAAATAATATTTAAACCTACGAGGCATCCTTATATTCAGGGTTCCTCATAGGTTTAAAAAACCTCAGAAGCACAGGCTTCTGATGTTTTTAAAATATTTCATTTCAAATATAGGTATGCAGCTTCAAAACTCAAAATAAATTTTTGTGAAAATAATGAACTCTTCTATATTTTTCCATAGGAGTTTATTAAACCTTGAGGTTGCTTATCTATATTACTTATTAAGAAATTCTACAATTCTTTCTAAATCATCATCACTATAATATTCTATCTCAATCTTACCCTTTTTCTTTCCCTTTACAATATTAACCTTGGTTCCGAGCAGCTCCTTCAATCTATCTTCAACATAAAGTAAAGTGCTATCCTTTGTTGTCCTACGAATCTTATTGCTCTTTTTAGATTTATCAAGAATTTCGGAAACTAAATTTTCAGTTTCTCTAACAGTAAGAGTATCAGAAATTATCCTTAAAGCAGTTTTTCTTTGAATGCTAATCTCATCTATTCTTAGAAGAGCCCTTCCATGTCCACCGGATATTCTACCATCTATAATCATTTGCATTACTTCATTATCTAAATTTAACAACCTTAGTGTATTAGCTATATATGGTCTGCTTTTCCCTACTATCTTACCAATCTTTTCTTGTGTTACCTTAAATTCTTCATTAAGCCTTTTATAAGCCAGTGCCTCTTCAATATCATTAAGGTCTTCCCTTTGTAGATTTTCTATTAAGGATAATTCCATTAATTTCTCACTATCCAAATCCTTTATTATACATGGTATCTCTTTAATACTTGCATCTTTTGCTGCACGCCATCTTCTCTCTCCAGCAACAATTTCATACCCATTCTTTAGAGTTCTAACTATAATAGGTTGAATAATACCGTGGCTTAATATTGACTCCTCTAAATCTCTAATTTTTTCTTTATCAAAGTGCTTTCTTGGCTGATTAATATTTGGTTTAATCTTATCTATATTTATTATTGAAACTATTTTACTCGTTTCATTATTGTCTTTTAAAACTTCCTCCTCTAATTTCTGAGGAATAAGAGCATTTAATCCCTTGCCAAGCCCTCTTTTAGCTTTAGCCAATTAAATCACATCCTCTTCTAATTCTAGAAATTCTTCAGCAAGCTCACTATAAGCTTCAGCTCCTTTAGATTTTGGATCATATTCTATTATAGGCATCCCGTGACTAGGAGCTTCCGCCAACCTAACATTTCTTGGTATAATTGTGCCATAAACCTTACCTTTAAAAAATTTTTTAACTTCATCTACCACTTGAATTGATAAATTCGTTCTACCATCAAACATACTTAAAACTACACCTTGAATTTCTAGCGAAGGATTTAAATTCCTCTTAATTAGTTGTATCGTATTCATAAGTTGACTTACACCTTCTAAGGCATAGTATTCACACTGTATAGGAATTATTACACTATCTACTCCCGTTAACGAATTAATAGTTAATAACCCAAGCGAAGGTGGACAATCAACAAAAATATAGTCATAATCATTTCTTATTTCATCAATAATTCTAGTGAATCTAAATTCTCTTTGCTTCATACCCGTAAGCTCGATTTCTGCTCCTGCTAATTGAACATTCGAAGGAATAATATCTATATTTTCGTACTTAGTTTTAATAATACAGTTTCTTATCTCTTCATCCCCCAATAAGGCATCATAAATATCGTATTCAGTACTATTCTTATCTATTCCAAAACCACTAGTTGTATTCCCTTGAGGATCAATGTCTATTATAAGAACTTTTTTACCTTTCATAGCAATGCAAGCACTTAAGTTTACATTAGTAGTTGTTTTCCCTACTCCACCCTTTTGATTAAACAAGGCTATCGCTTTTCCCACCGTAATCACTCCCTTTTAGTTTCAGAGGAAATCGCATAATTCTTAATCATCTCATAAATTCAAGGAAAATAGCAAAGCCTTCTGTATAGAACACACCTATAAATCTACATTTTGATTTTTTGAATAGACAAGGTTTTAAGGATATTCAAGAAATTAAATTGTAAAAGATTTATTGCGATTTCTGTATATAATAAGGTGAGCATCTTACATTCTGATGGCTTGACATCCAACGTTTTTAGGGATGTTAAATCTTCGGAATGTAAGATGTTTTTCGTAACTTATATATAAAGATTCTCGAGGTTGACTTTGCCTACACACATAACGGAAATTATATTTATCCAAACCCTAAAAAAGTTTATAATTTCCTATATGTTATAATAAATCTCAATCATATTTTCTTCACTATATTAAAAATTCCACATTCTGTATCTATAAATATATATCTTCTTCTCTTTATAAACTATTCCTTCTTAAAATTTATATATTTTCAAAAAATTATATAGAAATTTAAGGAAATTTATTAATTTATCCCGGAATATTCATGTAAAGTTTGAAAGGGTTCAATTAATTTTAAATTCTAAGGCTTTCATCAAATGTTAGGTATACCCATGCGGTATGCCTAACATTTGATGGATCTCTTAGAATCAAGATGAAGAAGCAGAGTTTTGAATTTTCTATGAATAATATGAGTTTATACATATTCAAAGCTACTAAAACCTCTGAGTATTTGAACCTATAGGAATTAAGTTCTGCTATATGCACTCTATATTGTTGCTTTTTTCCTAAAGTTTTGTACATATTTTTCATTTTACTAAATAAAAATAAGTATGATTGATTTTCTATAGAGATTCGATGTGTGACTCAGAAACTTAAGAATTGAAAGTAGAATAGAAGGTTTCCTTCTAAGTTGTGTGGATAAACTTAAACTTTTCTTTTCTCTTCGCTTATAAAATAAGAAGTAGAATTATAAAAAATTTACTAAATTGCATGTGGATAAGTATGGAGGAAACCCTTTTATTGATATTCACAAGGATAACTTTTTTGAAACACATAATAAAATTATATTTATCCACAATTTCTAATGGATTATAAAAAAGTCTCTTATGGAGATTCACAAGGTTGCCTTTTTAAAACACATAACGAAAATTATATCTATCCACAGTTTTAGGAAGTCTATAGTTTCCTATGGGTTATAAAAAAAGCCTTCAAATTTGTACGACTACAGGAGGAACATTAATGTGGAGAATAATACTAACTTCCTTTTGGGTAGTTTTTATCGCCGAATTAGGAGATAAGACACAGTTACAAACAATGTTACTAGCAACTCAGACAAAATCTATTTGGGGTGTTTTTATTGGAGCATCTCTAGCCCTTGTTCTCAGCGCCTTGCTAGGAGTTTTAGCAAGTACATATATAACTAAGCTGGTTCCACCCCATTATCTTAAATTTGCAGCAGGCAGTGCTTTTATAATTATAGGTGTACTAACCCTACTAGGTAAGGTTTAACCCTGATTGTTTATGGCAAGTTTAAAAAAGTGCAAATTAAAAAAGTCATAGCCTTGGCTATGACTCTGTTATTTCTTTTTTGGTATTTTTACAACAACTTCTATGTAATCGCCCTTATCGGCTTGACTATATTTTGCATCTAGCCCTGTATCTCTAATGGCATTATAGGCATTTTTTAAAGTATTTAAATAAATTCTAAAATTCAAAGCACTTTTAATTGATTGCCTTCTTTCTGGTTCTTCAGGCGCATTTATCTCTTCAAGTTTATCTTTAATAAGTCTCTCAGTCTTTTTAACATTAAAATCTTTCTTAATTACTATTTCCAATATTTCTTTTTGTGTTTCCTCATCAGGTAACTTCAATAAGGCTCTTCCGTGTCTTTCAGTCAAGTTATTCTCTATCAGCATACCTTTTATTTCACTAGGTAATTTCAATATTCTAAGCTTATTTGCGATGGTAGATTGATTTTTTCCAACTTTTTCAGCCAGTTCTTGTTGTGTAAATCCATGTTGGCTAACTAATCTATAATATCCCTCTGCTTCTTCTATAAAATTAAGATCATCTCTCTGAAGATTTTCAATTAGTGCTACGACAGCGCTATCTTCATCGCTCATTTCAATGATTATTGCTGGGATTACATCCAATCCTGCCAATTTTGAAGCTCTTAAACGTCGTTCTCCAGCAACTAATTCATACTCTTCTTCGTCCCCTAATCTTACACTAATCGGTTGAATTACGCCATATGATTTTATAGATGAGCAAAGCTCTTCAAGACTTTCTTGGCCAAAAAATTTCCTAGGCTGATATGGATTAGGCTTGATACTTTCAATAGATAAATATGTAACCTTATTTTTCAAACTAACATTTTCCATTGTACACGTCCCCTTATTAATAATACTACCTAACTATTTAATTCGTCATAAAGCTCTTACTTCCTTCTTATTTTTTCATTAATTTGTCAAATTTTATGTATAGAATCCATATATCTAAATTAATGGCTTCTTTGTCGGCATCCCAGCTTTTCTTGGATATTTACTAGGCATTGATTTTATCTTTTTTATAATAACCAGATTATGTCCAGCATCACTAAAGGGTAATTTAACATTTAAGGTATCTACTATCTCGCCTCCTAAAATGTTCAAAGCCTTTTTTGCCTTTATAATCTCTTCTTGAGCCTTTGGTCCCTTAAGGGCAATAAAATATCCATTAACCTTAACAAAGGGTAAACAGTATTCACATAAAACAGCTAATTCAGCTACCGCCCTGGCAACTGCAATGTCGTATTTTTCTCTATAATCCTTATCACTACCATAATCCTCTGCTCTACCATGTAAAAACTCTACCTGACCAAGCTCTAGTTCATTACATACCGTTTCTAGGTACTTAATTCTTTTATTAAGAGAATCTAACAAAGTAAGATTCAAATCTTCGTTAAAAACCTTTAGAGGAATTCCTGGAAACCCCGCACCTGTTCCAACATCAATGATTTTAGAATCATTTCTTACAACACCAGTCATCATACATGCTAAGGAGTCTAAGAAATGTTTTATCATAATCTCCTTATCATCAGTTATACCCGTTAGATTTATTTTTTTATTCCACTCAATTAGCAGATCCTTATATTTAATAAATCTATCTATCATTCTATCATCAATATCTAAGCCTAATTCTTCGCCGCCTTGCTTTAAGATATCTTTATTATCCATTTTCAGTCCCCCTCTTTCTCCTTTGCTGCTCTAGGAAGACAAGTAGTACAGATATATCGGCAGGAGAAACTCCAGAGATTCTAGAGGCTTGACCAACAGAAAGAGGCTTTATCTCATCTAACTTCTGTCTTGCTTCTATCCTGAGTCCCTCTATCTTACTATAGTCAATATCCTGCGATAATTTCTTACTCTCCAGCTTTTTAAATTGATCTATTTGTCTTAACTGCTTGGTAATATATCCTTCATATTTAATTTGTACATTACATTGCTCTGCTACATTTCTTCTTATGTTTTCAGGTCTATTTATATCTATTTTCTTTAACATTCCATAGTCAAGCTCAGGTCTTTTTAAGAGATCATACAAAGATATACTACTCTTAATTTGTGAACTATTGTTACTTTCTAAAAACTCATTAGCTTCACTTGGCTTAACCATTGTATTTTTAAGTCTATCCATTTCCTCTTTAATTTGTGCTTTTCTTTCAATATACTTATTATATCTTTCTTCACTGGCCAATCCAATTTTATATCCCTTTTCTGTTAATCTTAGATCAGCATTATCTTGTCTTAATACTAGTCTATACTCTGCTCTAGATGTCATCATTCTATATGGCTCATTTGTGCCCTTTGTAACAAGGTCATCTATTAAAACTCCAATATATGCCTCTGACCTGTCTAATATAAAGGGGGCTTCATCTTTAATCTTTAAAACAGCATTTATTCCGGCAATTAATCCTTGGGCAGCAGCTTCTTCATAGCCTGATGATCCATTAAATTGACCTGCTGAAAATAAGTTTTCAATATTTTTAAACTCAAGGGATAATTTTAACTCCGTCGGATCTATACAATCATATTCAATAGCATAGGCGGGTCTCATAATCTTTACATTCTGAAGCCCAGGTATAGTACTTAAAAAAGCTATTTGTACATCTTCAGGCAAACTTGTAGACATACCCTGAACGTACATTTCATTTGTATTTAGCCCCTCAGGCTCTATAAATAATTGATGCCTGTTTTTATCAGCAAATCTAACAACTTTATCTTCAATAGATGGACAATATCTTGGTCCAGTACCCTCAATTTGTCCACCATACATAGCAGACCTATTTAGATTTTTATATATAATTCTATGGGTTTCTCCGTTTGTATAGGTAAGCCAGCAAGAAACCTGTTCCCTACTAAGATCGTCACTCATAAAAGAAAAAGGTACTATCAGATCATCACCTGGTTGTTCTTCCATTTGAGTGAAGTCTAAGGTCTTCATATCCACCCTAGCAGGCGTTCCTGTTTTAAATCTTGTAAGCTTAATTCCAAGCCTTTTTAAATTTCCAGTAAGTTCTAAGGATGGAGCTAAACCGTTTGGACCACTTTGAAAGCTTGATTGTCCTATAAAAATCTTTCCGCCTAAGTATGTTCCAGTTGCTAAAATAACAGCCTTACTATAATATATCGATCCAGCACCAAGTACTACTCCCTTTACCTTATTGTCTTCGACAAGTATCTCAACAACTTCACCCTGCTTTATATCTAAATTATGCACATTTTCTAAAGTTTTTTTCATTTCAGTATGATATATATGCTTATCGGCTTGAGCCCTTAAAGAATGTACTGCTGGACCCTTAGCAGTATTTAACATTCTACTCTGGATAAAAGCTTGATCTGTGTTAAGACCCATTTCACCACCTAAAGCATCTATTTCTCTAACTAAATGTCCCTTTCCTGTTCCACCTATAGAAGGGTTACAAGGCATCATTGCAATTGAGTCAAGATTAATAGATAGTAATAAAGTTTTTTGTCCCATTCTCGCGCTGGCAAGTGCAGCTTCACATCCAGCATGTCCTGCTCCAATAACTATGACATCATATTTACCGGCTTCAAATCTTTCAGTCATAAATTCAACCTCCATTATTAAAAATTGGGATATGGTGCCCCTCATTTTTAACATTACTTTCCTAAACAGAAATTAGCAAATATCTTATCAATAACATCGTCATCAACAGTATCTCCTGTTACCTCGCCTAAAGCATCATAACAGTCCTTAATATCAACTTCTAATAAATCGAAGGGCAGACTCTGTTTTATAGCATCAATACCTTCCTCGATACTTTTTAAAGCCTTTTCAAGGGATGCTTTATGTCTTACGTTAGTAACAAAATAGTTGTTTGCAGACTTAACTTGTCCACCATAAACCATTCTTACTATCTCATCCTCAATTTCCATAAGACCCTTTTCTTCAATAATAGAAGACCTAATTATTTTCTTTTCCTTTAAAAGGCTCTGAAGTTCATCTTCCCCAATCTTCATAGGCAAATCGGTTTTATTTAAAATAATTATTGCCTTTCTTTCTTCAATAAGCTCAATTATTTCCCTATCTTCCTTTGTTAACTCATCTGAAGCATCTAAAACTAAAATTATCAAATCAGCTTTATTAAAAAATTCCTTACTTCTTTCTACACCAATTTTTTCAACTAAGTCTTCAGTTTCTCTAATTCCAGCCGTATCAACAATCTTAAGGGGTACGCCCTTTACACTAAGATTCTCTTCAATAACATCTCTAGTCGTGCCTGGAATATTAGTAACTATAGCCCTTGATTCTCGGAGTAGCGCATTTAATAACGAAGATTTGCCTACATTTGGTTTCCCTATAATAACAGTATTTAAGCCCTCTCTAATAATTTTACCTGTTTCTGAGGTTTTTAGCAGTCCTTCAATATTTTCTTTTACATTTTCCGAATTTGATAATAGCTCTGGATATGTTATCTCTTGAATATCTTCCTCAGTATAATCAATACTAACATGTAAATGGGCTAAGGTTTCAATAATAATATTTCTTAATGCTCTAACCTTTTTAGATAGAGTCCCTTCAAGTTGATTTAAAGCTACCTCAAAACCCTTATCAGTTTTTGCACTTATCAGATCCATAACGGCTTCAGCCTGAGCCAAATCTATTCGTCCATTCAAAAAAGCCCTTTTAGTAAATTCTCCAGGTTCAGCCATCTGGGCCCCACTTCTTAAAATAAGCTCTAGAATATTTCGTGTTGGAACTATTCCACCGTGACAATTTATTTCTACGATATCTTCCTTAGTATATGTATGTGGTGCCTTCATATAAACCGCAAGAACTTCATCTAATACCTTATTTTTTTCCCTATCAATAATATGTCCATATACCATTTTTCTTTGGGAAAAGTCCTGTATGCTAACACCATTTTTGGATTGAAATATACTGTCTAAGATATCTATGGAACTTTTTCCGCTTATTCTAATTATACTTATACCTGCTTCACCGGGAGCAGTGGCAATGGCAGTAATAGTATCGTCTATCATTACAACACCCCATTCTATATATGATATTTTTTTATAACACATAGGAAATTGTATACTTTACAAAGGTTTAGGATAAATATAATTTCCGCTATATGTTTCAAAAAAATCTATTAAAAGTCTTTTAATAGACTTTTTTATTATTCCAATTTTAACATAAAAAATTAAAACTCAAGGGTATAGAGTTCACATAATAAAACATAATTTACACATATAAAAATACTCTATATTTGCTAAGAGCTCTATATATACAAATTGACTCCTTATGCTAGTAAAATAAACTTTTGCACTTTAAAGTACTTAAGGTCTTTGGATATTTCATTTGAGTGATTTCAATGAATCTGTTTTCACCTTCAAAATATATCAAAAACAGGTTCATTACATGAACGAAAAGGAAAGATCCAAAGACCTCGCAGTAGAAACTAGCAAAATAAAACCCAGTATGAATACTGGGTTTTTAAATAATTTAATAGCTATCTATAGATAATCAACGCTAATATTTGAAATTTATTAAACCTTAAAGTTGATTATCTCTACTTTAAAAATATAACTACTTTTCTATTTGGTTCATCGCCTTGACTCTTCGTTCCTACATGAGGATTGTTTTGAAGCGATGAATGAATAATTCTTCTTTCATACGGATTCATTGGGTCAAGGGTAATATTCTTCCTAAACTTTTTAACCTTATAAGCTAATTTATTTGCAAGCTTAATTAATGTTTGCTCTCTTTTTTTTCTGTAGTTTTCAGTATCCAATACTACTCTAATATAATTTGCGTCTCCACTATTAACTACTAAGCTAACAAGATATTGAAGAGCATCGAGAGTTTGTCCTCTCCTCCCAATTAAAAGGGCTACGTCCTTACCAACTATTTCAACATGTAGATTACTTCCCTTTAACTCTGTCTTAAGTACAGCAGGAATTTTCATAGAATCTAAAACTTTTTCTAAAAATTCTGTAGCTTTTTCAGCAGGATTATCTTTAAGAGTTACTCTAACCTTAGCAAGCTTGTTTCCAAATAACCCCAAAAAACCTTTACTAGGTTCTTCCAGCACTTCAACTTCCACTCTGTCTCTCGTAGTGTTTAATTCTCTTAATGCACTACTTATTGCTTCAGCAATAGTTTTATCAGCTTTCTCTACAAACTTCATACTATTATTTCTCCTCCTTAAGCACATCACCCTTAGGTAAGAAGAACTGTTGTGCCATTTGGAATAAGTTGCTTATAACCCAATATAGAGTAAGTCCCGCTGGAAAGCTTCTACCCCACATTAAAATCATAACAGGTAAAAGTAAATTCATGGTTTTTAAAGCTTGAGGTTGGTCTGCTTGGTTAGCAGTATTCATCGTATTCATTGATATGTATGTACTAATCGCAGCAATAATTGGCAATATTCCAGGTACTGCAAAATTTCCTACCATAAATACATCGGGATCAACTAAATTCTTTAGCCATAGAAATGAAACACTTGTAGCTTGTGCAGCAAGTTCTGCATTGTTTTGGAAAACATATTCAACAGGATTTCTTAGGGCACCAAACAGCCCAAAAAGAATAGGCATTTGAATAAGTAAAGGTAAGCACCCACCTAAAGGATTTATCTTGAATTCTTTGTATAGTTCCATTGTTTTAACATTTAACGTCTCTTTATCATTCTTATACTTGTTTTGAAGCTTTTTTAGTTCCGGTTGTAATTTTTGCATGTCCTTTGTCTGTTTAAGTTGATTAAGTGTAAGCGGTAACAGGGCTACCTTAACTATCACCGTAAACAAGATTATTGCTATAGCGTAATTATTAACTAAGTTGTAAATAAAAAACAGTAATGAACCTAATGGTTTTGATATCAACGTTTTACCCCCTATCGCTACTATTACGAATTCTTTCATCTTAATGCATTTTAATCCCAGATTATACATAGAAAATTCAAAATCTTTTACACATTTTTAAACTTTCTATGTATAATCTGGGGTTATTTATCATTTCAAAGGGTCATAACCTCCTGGGTGAAAAGGATGACACTTCAATATTCGAATTAAACTCAATTTGAAACCCTTAAAAGCTCCATATTTATTAATTGCATCTAGTGCATACTGCGAACAGGTCGGATAAAATCTACAGCTTGGTTTCTTAAGGGGCGATATATATCTTCTATATCCTATTATTAAACCAACTAATATTCTTTTCACAGCTACACCCATTTCACTAATTCATATTTTTTACAGCTTTCTTTATCACTCTTTTCATAGATTTCTCTACATCATGATAAACTGCATCCTTTATGCGGGCTCTAGCAATAAAAACTATATCATAACCACCCTTAATATCTTTACTAAGGCTTCTAAAGCCTTCTTTCATTAATCTCCTGGCTCTATTTCTTATAACGCTTTTTCCAACCTTTTTACTAGCTGTAAATCCAACTCTTGTTATATTCATATTATTTCTTAAATAACATATAACAACGTACTTATCAGCAATTGACTTTCCTTTATTATATACATTTTTAAAATCTGTATTTTTTTTTAGTCTTTCCATTTCGGACATTGGATTGCCTCCATAAACCTTCTTAATTACAGAAAAAGGCCACTATCAGCGGCCTTAAGCAGTCAATCTCTTTCTTCCTCTTCTTCTTCGCTTTTTAAGTAAATTTTGTCCAGCCTTAGAACTCATTCTTTTTCTAAAACCATGTTCCCTTTTTCTTTGTCTTTTTTTAGGTTGATACGTTCTTTTCAAGTTCTACACCTCCTTCAAGCTCTACATGAGTATTTATATTCAAAATAGTTACATTCACAATGTAAAAGTCCGCTAAATTATTATACCTTTATACGCAAATAGTGTCAAGGAATTTATTAAGTTGAAAAAATGCCTCTACCCAATTACTAAATCTAGAACATTGATTAAGGATTTTATTTTTTTGCAAACCTCAATTAATGAAATTTAATATTTTAATAGTATGTGTGGAAAATTTATTCACAAATATTTTTTGTTGTGGATAATTTGCTCTTTTTAATTGAATAACTATAACATATTTGATATTATTAGATAGACCCTGTTGATAAGTGGATAATTATTTTTAAAAGTGTTAATTATACACATTTTGTGGATAAACTTGTGTATAACATTAACTTTATTAACATAAAGTACTTTAAATCATTTATTTTCACTGTTAATAAC
>JMSU01000031.1_pt1 | contig 109571 bp, 74 predicted proteins | sample 179011 | NCBI WGS metagenome assembly JMSU01 (sample SAMN02769580, study PRJNA246767) | bioreactor metagenome | isolation source: Culture-1 Bioreactor ArsB derived from microbial biomass from the upper 2 cm... | place: Germany: Bremen | collected day 87 after inoculation
GTTCAATATTTGGATTGTCTCCAACTTGTTTTGATATCTCCATAAAATGTACTTTAATTCTCTCTATGACATCTTCTTTATACTCAAGAGAATTAAAAGAAAATTTTATTTTTAATTCATTTCCTAATTCAACTAAGAGATTAAAATCATAATTCGTTTGTTCAAATACTTCAACATCAGATATTTTAAAGTCTAAACCCAATTCGCCATAGGAGTTACATAATTCATTAGCTAAGGGATAATTTTCAAAAACTAGAATACTATCTATCAAATCTTGTTTTAATGATGTATTTGATTGTATTTCTGCTAGAGAACAATAATCATACTTTTCCGATTCTAGTGCTAATTTCTGAACTTCTTTAATTAACTCACAGAATGTATGCTCTTTTTTTGTTTTTATACGAACCGGAATTGTATTGATAAACAGACCAACCATATCTTCAATTCCTTCTACCTCTGAGGGTCTACCAGATACAACTGAACCGAATACGACATCATCTAAATTATTGTATTTCTGAAGCAATATACCCCATATTGCTTTTATTATTATGTTTAATGTTACATGATTGTCCTTTGCAATCATTTTCAACTTATTTGTTATGTTTTCATCTATTACAAAGTTAATTTCTTTCTGTTCATATTTTGTACCTTTCTTATTGTTTATTTTAGGTAAAGCAGTTTGCTGTTCATAACCGTTAAGATATTTCATCCAATATAAACTTGCGTCTTCGTTACTTTGCGTTTCTAACCATTTAATATAATTGGAATAGGGATATGCTTCTTTTAATTCTATAGGCCTATTGTTCTTTAAAGATTGATAGATTTCCATAAACTCTTTTATAACAACTCCAAGACACCAGCCATCCATAATTATATGATGGAAACTCCATATTACTCTGTAACTTTCTTTTTCTAGCTTAAGTATCGACACCCTGATAAGAGTATCCTTGAGTAAATTAAAGCCTCTCTCTCTATCTTTTTTCTTAAACTCATCTACAAAAATATGTTTTTCTTCTTTGGTCAAATATTCTATATCTTCAAAGTGTACCTTTGCATTTTTCTTCTTAAAAACAACCTGCTGTGGATTTTTTACCTTTTCATGAACAAAATTTGTCCTAAAAACATCATATCTCTCAATAAGTTTATTAAAGCTCTTTTCGAATACCTCTAAATCCAACTTTCCATTAATTGAAAATATTGTTTGCTCAAAATATGAATTACTATGCTTCTCAAGAAGAGAGTGAAATAGCATCCCTTCCTGCATAGGTGTTAAATTATATATTTTTTTTATTTCTAGCTTTTCGCCCACCTTTTAATCCCTCCGTTTTGATTTAATTGATATACTTTTATATTAAAAAAACTTTTTGTAAATTTATAAAATATTAAAGATATCTTGTATTTCTTCAACTTCTTCAATAGTCAATTCTTCATTTCCTAAGTCAGTTGGAGTTAGTTCTGTTTCCTCCTTATTTGAACAATGGTCTATAATATATTCTAAATTCTTTTTATAACTCTCAATTAACTTAAGTATAGTATCTTTCCTATATTCATCTTTATTATAATCAACATATAATACAAACTGTTGATTAACAATTACTGCGTTTATATCTAACACATATGCTCTTTCTGAATTAAGGCTTTTACTAAGTCCCATCGGCAAATCTGATTTTTTGAAAAGACTTGTGTTAAACTCATTATCCAACTGTCCTAGATAATTGAAGCTTATCTCAGGATTTGTGTTAAACTTCAAATCTCTTTTACTCTTCTTAGAAGTTAAATATCTTAGTATCTCATATCCGATACCCTTATTTGGTACATGCCTTAAATTTTCTTTTATTAGCTTTATTTGATAAGAAATACTCTCTGATTTTGACATATCAAGTATTACTGGAAAGTTTGATGTAAACCAGCCTACAGTCCTTGTTATGTCTATATCTTCAATTATTTCCTCTCTTCCATGTCCCTCAAGATTTATTAATACCTTATTTTCGCCTGTCCACTCCTTTACTGTCATTCCTAGTGCCGTGAGTAGAATATCATTTATTTCAGTATTATATGCTTTATTTACTTCTTTCAATAGCTTTTCAGTATGTTCTTCTGACAAATTTATGGATAAAAGCTTACTACACTTCATATTATTTTCATAAGCAGTGAAGTCCTTTGGTAGAGTTCCCGTATAAGTTTCTTCTATTTTTTTCCAATATATAATTTCCTCTTTAATCTGACCACTCTCAGCATATTCTCTAAGTCTATTTCCCCATTCTTTAAATGATACTGTTTTATCTGGTAATCTTATATCTTCATTATTAGTGATTCGTATATAACCATCTTTAAAATCTTCAAGTAATATTCTCCATGATACTCCATCTACTACAAGATGATGAATAACAATTAAGAAATGGTCTCCATATGAAGTCTTAAATAGTGCTAGTTTTACCAATGGTCCCTTTGTTAAATCTATACTGGCTTGTATTCTGTTTGCTTCCTCTTCTATCCTATTTATCTGATCTGTTTCTTTGTCTAAATCTATAACTTCAAAATCAAACAAGTCATCATCTATATTTCTGTTATACTGTACTATCTCTTCTTCTACTCTATAAACCAACCTAAGAGCATCATGGTGCTCAACAAGTTTATTAAAAACTTTTCTAATAAATTCTTCACTGAATCCATCCCTATTAAATAACATAACTGACTGATTAAAATGATGCATGTCAGTAAATCTCTTTTCAAAAAAGTACTCCTGTATAGGCGTAAGTCTTGTTTCTCCTTCTATCATACCTTGATCATATTTTTTATCTAAAGATTTCACATGACTACTAAGTTCAGCGATTGTTGGATAAATAAACAAATCCTTTACTTCTAATTTTAATTTATGTTTATACAGTCGCGATGTTAACTGTATTGCTTTAATAGAGTCCCCACCTAGCTCAAAAAATTTGTCTTCTATTCCTATTTTGTCTATAGCTAAGACTTCCTTCCATACTGATATCAACAGTTCTTCAATCTTATTTCTTGGTGCAATATATTCTCTGTCTATATTTTGACTCATTTCTAATTGTCTCAGAGATTTTTTGTCTATCTTTCCATTTGGAGTTAAAGGAATATTATCCATTTGAATTAGGTATGTCGGAACCATATAGTTAGGAAGCTTTTTAGATAAATACTCTTTTATAGTTCTAATATCTAGCTCTGCCTTTGATATCATATAAGCACAAAGATATTTATTGCCTTGCATATCGGTTTTATCCACTACTACTGCTTTTTCAATCTGTGGATGGGTATTTAGGATATTATCAATTTCACCCAACTCAATACGATATCCACGTATTTTTACCTGTTGGTCTACTCTTCCAGCATACTCAATTTTATCGTTATCTATAAACCTGGCTAAATCACCCGTCTTATACAATCTTCCATTTATGAAAGAATTAGCAATAAATTTTTCCTCTGTTAGATCAGGTCTATTTAGATACCCTCTTGCAACTCCATCTCCTGAAATGTATATTTCTCCCACTATGTTTAATGGTACTGGATTGAAGTTTTTATCTAAGATATATATTTGAACATTATTAGCAGGGATTCCTATTGGAACCGAAGCTCGTAAATCATTTTCATAATTATATTTATGTATCATGCAGCCTACTACCGTTTCAGTTGGACCATATTCATTAAATATTTCAATATTCCCTCCAAAACTTTCATGAATATCTTTAGCAAGACTTACCTTCAAGTCTTCTCCACCCACTATAAACCTCTTTACCGAAGAATTTCTGTTATCCATATCTTTTAACAAGGATAAGTGAGATGGAGTAAGTTTAATAACAGTCGCTTTATTCTCTTTCATTATTCTATAAAGTACATATTCGTCTTGATCCTCACTATCACTGTATATAATAATTTTACTCCCACTGATTAAGGGGGTAAAAATTGATGTAACAGTTAAATCAAACGCTAAAGATGAATATAATGGAAATACCTCATTCTCATTCTTAACATACATTTGTTTTGACCAGTGGATATAGTTAACCAGCCCCTGATGTTCAATCATTGTTCCCTTTGGTTTCCCAGTAGAACCGGATGTGTAAATCACATATACTAAATCATTAGGCTTGTTTACTGCTTTTAGATTTGATTCCTCACCTACATACAGGCTTTGATTATTAAGATCAATTATGTCACGATTAGAACTAATACTATCATGCAATTCAAGGTTTGTAAGCAGTATATTACAATCCGAATCCTGAAGCATATAACTTATCCTTTCACTTGGATAGTTAGGATCAATTGGCAGATACGCTCCACCTGCTTTTAGAATACCGAGTATACCAATAACAGTTTCTATTGAATGAGAAGCCATCAATCCAACAATAGTATTAGGTTTTATCCCTTTTTTTCTTAATATTCTTGCTAATCGATTGGATTTATCAAAAAGTTCACGATATGTAAGCTTATTATCTTCATATACTACAGCTATGTTATCTGGTTTTTTTTCAACCTGCTGTTCAAACAATTCATGGAATGTTTTCTCTGAGGCATATTTCAAACTTTTATTATTAAAATCAAGTAGCAGCTTATTTTTTTCTGCTTCTGCCAAGATTTCTATTTTGTCAATCATAATATTTTGATTTTCTATAATACTATTAACTATATTGTTAAAGTGTTTCATAATATTTTCAACAAACTCAGAGCTGTATAATTGAGAATTATATGTCAATTTCACTATTAATTCATTACCCGGAATAGCCGTAACGTTGAAATTATAATTTGTTTGTTCAAATACTTCTACATCATTTATGTTTATACTCAACCTCTTATCATTTTTTAAATTCCTTATTTCCTTTTCTATTGGATAATTCTCAAAGACTATTATATGGTCTATTAATTCTTGCCTTAATATGCTATTTGATTGAATTTTAGCCAATGATGAATAACTATATTTTTCAGACATTATCGCTAACCTTTTTATTTTTTTATAAGCTCTAAAAAGGTCATATTTTTTTCTTTCTTTATTCTTACTGGAATTGTATTTATAAATATTCCCACCATGTTCTCAATCCCAATGACTTCAGGCGGTCGCCCAGATACTACTGATCCGAAAACAACATCATCCGTATCATTGTATCTCTGAAGCAATATACCCCATATCCCTTGAAACACTGTATTTAGTGTTGTTTGATTTTCACTGGCAAGGGCTTTTAGGCTGTTAGTGATTACCTCGTTGATTGTAAAACTTATCTCTGTATGTTCATATTTTGTATTTACTTCACTTCTATTTTTCGGTATTGTTGCCTGTTGTTCATAACCTTCAAGATATTTTTCCCAATATTCAACAGCTTCTTGTTTATCTTGTTTTTCTAACCAATCGATATAATTAATATATGGATACACCTTTTCTAATTCTACGTGACTATTCTCTTTGAGGGAAGAATAGATCTTAAAAAGCTCATTTAAGATTATACCGAGACACCAGCCATCCATGATTATATGATGGAAGCTCAATATTATCTTATAGCTCTCTTCGTCTAATTTAAGTATTGATATTCTTATTAAATTATCCGTAAGTAGATTAAAACCTCTCTTTATATCCATAGACTTAATTTTTTCAACAAATTCTTTCTTCTCATTGTTTTCCAAATATGATATATCTTCAAAGCTGATTTTAGAAGGTCGTTCCTTTAAAACAACTTGTTTGTAATTACCAGATTTATCGCAAATAAAGATTGTCCTAAAAATATCGTGTCTACCAATAATGACATTAAAACTCTTTTCAAATATCTCTATGTCTAATTTGCTATTGATTTCAAATGTCGTTTGTTCAAAATATGCACTAGAATCCTTGTCTAATAATGAGTGAAATATCATTCCCTCTTGCATTGGTGATAGAGGATATATTTTTTCAATTTCCTTTCCAATAGTGTCTAAAATAGCTTCAAGCTCTTTGATTGAAAGCCTTTTATCTCCTAAATCTGAAGGGGTCAGCTCCGTACCTTCCTTATCTACACAATGGGTTATAACCTTTAGCAAATTATTTTTATAACCTTCAATTAATTTAATAATTGTATTTTCTCTATATTGATTTTTGTTATAGTTAAATGTTAACTTTAGTTTTCCCTCAGAAATTATTCCATTTATGTCAATAGCATACTGTCTTTCTAGATCCGGACTAACTGGCAGTCCCATAAATCCATAAGAATCATCAAACATCATTGTTTGCATATTTTCGTCTGATTGACCTAAATAATTAAAGCTTATCTCTGGATTAATATTAAATTTCAAAGTGTCTATATTTTTTTCTGAGGTCAAATATTTCATTATCCCATAACCAATACCCTTATTTGGTACTTTTCTTAAGCTCTCTTTTATAAGCTTAATTTGATAAGAAACTTCTTCTGTTTCTCCCATGTCAAGGACTACTGGATAAGTCGATGTAAACCAACCTACTGTCCTTGCTATATCTATGTCTTTAATTATTTCTTCCCTTCCATGCCCCTCTAGGTTTATTAATACTTTGTCTTTACCTGTCCAATCCTTTATTGTCATTCCCAATGCTGTTAGTAATATATCATTTATTTCTGTGTTATATGCTTTATTTACTTTTTTCAACAGCTTTTCTGTGTCATTTTCCGACAAGGTCATCGACATTATCATACTATCCTTTATTTTGTTTTCATGGTCAGTGCCATCTTTAGGCAAAGTATCTATATGTATTTCCTCTATTTGTTTCCAATAATCGATTTCCTTTAGCAGATTTTTACTGTCAGCATAATCTATAAGCTTATCTGCCCAATCCTTAAATGAATCTGTCTTTTGAGGAAGTTTTATTTCTTCATTTTTAGCTGCTTGTTTATAGGCTTCCTCGAAATCTTCAAGAAGTATCCTCCACGACACACCATCTATAACAAGATGATGAATTACAATCAGAAGACGATCTCCTACTTTTGTTTTATACAATGCAAGCTTTACTAATGGTCCATTCTCTAAATTTATACTCTGCTGTACCTTGTTTGCTTCATCTTCAATCCTATCAATAGAATCCTTAGTCTCTGTTAAGTCTATAACTTTTAAATCAAATAACTTACCCTCTAAGTCTCTATTGTACTGTATTATACTTTCTTCTTCTAACTTATAAACCATTCTCAAAGCGTCATGATGTTCAACTATCCTATTAAAGACTTTCTTTATAATTTCTTCATTGAATCCTTCTTTATTAAATAGCATAACCGATTGGTTAAAGTGATGTTTATCTTTAAATCGACTTTCAAAGAACCATTTCTGTATAGGTGTTAATTTTACTTCACCCTCTATTTTACTTTGGTTGATTTCCCTACTTGCCGTTCTTACGTAACGACTTAATTCTTTTATAGTTGGGTTATTAAGTAAGTCCTTTATTTTCATTTTCAATCCATACTTATGAAGTTTTGCAGATATTTGAATAGATTTTATTGAATCTCCACCTAAATCAAAAAAATTATGATTTATTCCAACCTTTTCTACTTCTAAAACCTCTTCCCATACCTTTGCCAATTTCATTTCTACTTCATTTCTAGGTTCTACATATTCCAAAGTTATATTTATACTCTTATCTGGTTGTGGTAATTTGTCTCTATCTACTTTTCCATTAGGGTTAAGTGGTAATCTTTCCAATTGTATAAAATATGATGGAATCATATAGTCTGGTAATTTATCCTTTAAATATTTCCTAACTTGTAAAAGGTTCAGCTCTTCATCTGAGACAAAGTATGCACAGATATGTTTATTATTTTTTTCATCTATCTTAGCAACTACAACTGCATCTTTTATTGCTTTATTCTTTAGTAACTGAGACTTGATCTCATCTAATTCTATTCTAAATCCTCTTATCTTTACTTGGTCATCAACCCTACCTAAGAATATTATATTTCCGTCTGGTCTCCAACAAGCAATATCTCCAGTTCTATACATTCTTTCATTTTCTTCAAATGGATTTTCTATAAATCTTTCTTTTGTTAGCTCAGGCTTATTTATATATCCTCTTGCCACTCCCTCTCCACCTAGATAAACTTCGCCTGGTACTCCTATTGGTTGCAATTCTCCATTTTTACTTAAAATAAAAACTTTAGTACTACTAATAGGTTTTCCAATAGGAATATTCCCCTCATAATTTTTGTCAATTAGAAAACAGGTAGAAAATGTTGTGTTTTCAGTAGGTCCATAACCATTGATTATATTTGTATTTTTGCAAATTTCTCTTACTCTGTTTATATGAATTGGCGATAAAACATCTCCTCCAACCAAGAGATTTCTAACTTTACTAAATATCTCAGGTCTTTGTAGCGATAACTGATTAAATAATGGAGATGTTAACCATGATATAGTTATTTCATTTTTACTTAGAACCTCACCTAGCCTATCTACATCTAAGATTGTATCTTCTTCAACCAGATACAATCTCAATCCATTTAAAAATGCTCCCCATATTTCAAAAGTCGAAGCATCAAAGGTAACAGCACCAGTCTGTAGGATTCGATCATCTTTTTTAAAGTCAATATAATTTGGATTATTAACTAATCTTATTATATTTTTATGTTCAACCATGACTCCTTTAGGTTTTCCTGTAGACCCAGAGGTATACATTATATAAGCCAAGTCTGAAGGCTCGTTTACAATCTCTGGATTTGAAATATTCAGATTAGATAGCTTTTCATATTCACAGTCTAAAACTTCTCCTTCAAATTTAATGCCTTTTAATAGGCCTTTTTTAGTCAATAGTATTCTTACATTACTATCTTCTAGCATATAATCTATTCTCTCTTTTGGATACATAGGATATATAGGTAAATACGCCCCTCCAGCCTTCATAATACCTATTATTCCTACTAATATGTCTACTGAACGTTCCATCAATATTCCTATAACACTATCCCTATTAACCCCTCTTTGTCTTAATAATCCAGCAATTTCATTTGCTTTACTGTTTATTTCCTTATAGGTAAAATTCTTATTCTCATAGGTTACAGCTATATTATCAGGAGTTTTTGCTACCTGTTGCTGGAATAATTGTGGTACAGTTGTATACTTACTATATTCTGGTTTTGTATTATTGAAGTCAAATAATAACTTTGTCTTCTCTTCCTTAGATAAAATTTCTATTTCTGATAGTTTTGTTTTATTTATTATTCCATTTACAATATTATAAAAATGCTTTGACATTCTTTCTATAGTTTCATAACTAAACATATTGCAATTATAAATAAAGTGCAGTTCTATATTGGAAAAAGCCGATATTTTTAATGTGAGATTATAATTTGAGTATTCAAACATCCTATAATTTTCAATCACCAAGTCATTTTGTTGATTATTGAGTAATATTTTATCTAAAGGATAATTTTCTATTACAACAATAGAGTCAAAAATCTCTTCTTTATTACCTATTTCACTAAACGCTTTAATCTGTGACAAAGAAGTTGTTTGAAAGTCTTCACGCTCTATCAACATTCTATTAACTTTCCCTAATAAGTTTTCGATTTTTTCATCACTCTTAGAACTTATTCTTAAAGGAATAGTATTTATAAATAAACCTACCATATTTTCTATTCCTTGCATTTCTGCTTCTCTTCCTGAAATTGTAGTACCAAATGCAACGTCATCTGTATCTTTATATCTTTGTAATAATATTCCCCACGCAGTATATAATAGTGAAGCCATTGTTATCCCTTGTTTTTTTGTAAAATCTAATATTTTATATGCAAAGTTTTTAGGAAACACATATGAATAATTCTGTGGAACATTCAGGATACTCTTTTTATCATTTTCCTTAAATAATTCTTTATCATTAGTAAATCCATTCAAATATGGACTCCAATATTCTTCTCCCTTATCTTTCTGCTGTTGCCATTTAATAACGTTTTTAAGCTTATTTTTCTTTGGTTTAATCAATTTCCTACATTTCAATAAAGAATGATATGCTTCTAAAAATTCTTTTAATAATATTCCATTGCTCCATCCATCATATAATATATGATGATTACTAATAATCATCTCGCATTTATCTTCATCAAGTTTACATATGCTTATCCTATATGGTTCAGTGGATATATCTATTCTTTTCTTTCTATCCCTTATACGTAACTCCTCAACTCTTTCTGCTTTATTTATACAGTCGATTTTTGAATAGTCCTCTTCAAGAATTGATACATTTTTTTCTTTTAAGACAATTTGAATTGGCTTGTTAAGCCCTTCCCACCTAAAGACTGTCCTAAGTATCTCATTATTTTGTGCAACAAATTGCCATGCTGTTTTCATTTTCTCAATATCTATTTTCCCTGATAAAGTAAGACTTAACTGTTCAAAGTACAAATCACTTTCCAAATCGTTTAGATAATGGAAAAGCATCCCCTCCTGCATCGGTGTCAAAGCAATTATATCTTCTACGTCCTTCTTGCTAATCTTTTTACTATTTTCCATCATTATATCTACCTACCTTTATAAATATAAATTTCCAAAGTACTAAATCCATAAATTATTTGCCTATAAGCGTATGGTTAATCCTCCTTGTGACTCCTTCAATGTCCTTATTTATAAAATAAAGTCCATTTTATAGTGATTTATGGATTTTTTTACTCTTATCTAAGATACGAGGAGAATTACAGCAAAAAAATATATGCTAAGTCTTGGCTGTTTATTTTTCTTTATCTTATGATAGAATTCATAGACAATTATACTCTTCATACTGTTTCTAAATAAAGCATAGAGAACTCCATTATCTATTTGTTTTCAAATCATGTCATATATGTTTTCAACAACATCTTTTATTCTTTAGTAAAAGTTCACACTATGTCTAGATCCTCCTCCTGAAAGATCTACGAGACATAACTCGATTCCAGTATTCAAAAACTTTGTTCACCTTTTATACATCATTGCCGAGCCATTTGCATAGGGTATACAAAATAACTTTATTCTTACATATACACCAAACACCTTATTTCCTTAATTCTTAATAGTTTTTAATACTAGCTAACATTGAATTTTTAAGCTTTGTATCTAGCTACTCATTGTCTCCTTTATAACTTCATCAGATATATTATAATTGTTATAATCCACAATTTTACCCATATCCATTTTAATAAATTTATCAGCAACATCGAAATATTTATCATCATGAGTTATAGCTATAATGCATTTTCCCTCGTCCCTTAATTTAGGCAATAATGTATAATAAAAGAATTTCCTAAATTCAGGGTCTTGATCTGCAGCCCATTCATCAAAAAGGTAAATAGGTCGATTCTCAAGATAACTTATCAGCAAAGCTATTCTCTTTCTTTGTCCAGTTGAAAGGTTAGTTGTACTAAATATTCCATCATTAACTTGCAATTTATTATCAATGCTTAAGATCTTCAAATACTCCTGCGTTTCTCTCATTTTATTTTTATAATCAATTCCATACAGCCTATCAAAAAGATGAAAATCACTAAAAATAGTAGAAAACTTCTGACTTAATTCTTCTGCACCAATTTGTATACCATTTAAATAAATATGTCCTTTATTAGGACGATACAATCCTGTTATTAATTTAGCTAATGATGATTTACCACTTCCATTTCCACCGGTAATAAATGTAATTTCTCCTGCTTTAAAATCACAGTTGATGGGACCAACAGTAAATTCTTGATTCTCATTTTTTTTATAGCTATATTCTATATCTCTAAGTTCTAAGTATAATAACTCTTTTCCAGAAATATAATTCTCTAATTTTATAGATTTGATTTCAGCAAATTCTATTTCCTTGGTAAGTTCATTTATTCTATTCCAGCTTATTCTAACTTTAGTTAGGTTCGGAATAGCCTCTAAAATACTCCGAACTGGTCCAGTCATATACAAGAACACAAGTACATAATTTCTTAATCCTCCCTTCTGTATATTTGTAAAAATTATAGGGAAAATAAAAACTACTACCCCTATAACAAAGGTAAATAGTATTTCTCCAATAATAAATGCATTTGTAAATTTCAAATCGCCCTTTATACGTTTATCCTTGTACTCATTACAGCTTTCTTCCATATCCTGTTTAAATTCATCACGTTTTTTGTTATGTATATAAAGCTCTTTAAAGCCATTAAGCATATCATTTATAAACTTGAAGAATGTAGCTTGTATATTTCTTGTTTGTTCCCATAATCTATTAGCAGACACACCTGCAAAGAAATATAAACAAGCTGCCATAAAAATGATTACAATAGAGACAAGTAGTCCATAAAAATTGATGATACCTAAATACGCAAAACAGCAAAGAAGGGTTACTAAGCTGGTTGCTCCTGTAATAATGATATTTGCAAAATTACTTATGGTTTCAGTATCATTATTTAAACAGGCATATATTTTTTCATTGCCTATTTCCTCCATCTTCTCATAAGATGTATTAAGTATTCTATTTATTAGCTTCACTCTTTTAGAATACACTAGATTATTTGTTATAGTCGTTAATTTTACCCTTACGCCCTTCTGTCCATAAATATATATAATAAGCGCCATAACAAAGTATAGCAAAAGACCACTTGTAAAATTACTGCTTCTATTAAGTGCTTCATTGATTAAAAATATAATAAAAGCATTTCCAAACCCACTAACTATGCTCAAGGTAGTTATATAAAAAATTGATTTGTCATCTTCTTTTACAAAATTCTTGGTTAATAAAAAATAGAGAGAAAGTAATACTACAGTAAAAAATAATAAAATTATTGAGACCATAAAGCTTTCTGGTGCCCATACTTTAACAAAACTCCAAGGAAGCTCCCAGAACAAAACATTGGGTATATAGTACAAACAATAACCAAAGCCCGTGATAAACAATAAAAACAGCGTAGAGTCAATTACAGCTTTTGATTTACTGCCATGAAATTTTCTTTCTTTCTTATATAACTGGATAAAAAAGTTTATAGTCATCCATAGACAGATAAGAAAAATAAAGCTCATTATAAGAATGATTGAAACCGCAATACTATCTAGATTTCTATACATATCAGAGTTTATTTCCATTGGATCATTTCCTTGAATCATGTTAATGATTCCTTGACCTATTGACTGTGTATATATTGAATTTAAATTGGCTAAAACTGCTACACCAAGCTTATCTTCAGGTCTAAATACTATGAATGAAGAAAAATTAGGATTACTCCCACCATGAGAAATCTCTCCTCCTCCATTCTGATATACCGACCATCCTCCGGCATACGATGAGCCATCTAGATTAGGAGATACTGAACGATCTGGAATATGGGATTTTTTGATAATATCATTGTTGAAATTATCCAAGTCTTCTATTCCAAGCTGGATTCTCAACCATTTAATCATGTCTTCAGCATTTGTAATAAAATATCCTGCTGGTGTATTCCCTCTATACATTGGTGCATCATACTTAAGAGGTTGTAAGTATCCAATTTTATATCCCTTAGACATATCTCTTTTGATAGCTTCGTCTCTGAAGAGAACGGTGTTTTTTAATCCAATCGGCTGAATAACATTCTCCTTCATATAATCTTCAAATGATTGGCCAGAAACTTGTTGGATTACTAATCCCAAAACATCATAGTTGATTGTAGCATAGGAATATCTTTCACCAGGATAAGAATCTAGCTTTGTTTCAAGTAGCTTTCTCACAGTTTTTTCTAGAGCATCTTCTCTATTAGATGCTGGAATATCTCCTATGGTTTTAAATGGTATCCCACTTGTATGATGTAGTAGTTGTTGTAAAGTTATGTCCACAAAGCCATCTATTTCTTCACCTTTGAAAGTTCCTTCATATTCCATCTGAAGCCAAGGTAAGTACTTTTTTACCGGATCCTTTAAACTAAGAAGCCCTTTATCTTCAAGTTGATAAATTCCTAATGCTGAAAAGGCTTTACTTGTAGACCCCATCTCAAACAAAGTGTCAGTAGTAACTGGCTGTTTTGTATCTAAATCTGAATAACCAAATCCTTTTTTATAGATAACTTTATCTCCCTTTACAACAGTTACAGATATTCCAGGAATCTTCCCACGCTTCATTTGCTTTTCTATAAAAGCTTCTATTTGATCTATTTTTTTATCAGATAGAATAAAAGCGTTGTATGTTTTTTTATATGATATAGCAAAGGTATTCATGGTCATCAGTAAAATAACACTTACCAAAACAACTGTAAAGCATATCTTATATTTTTTCATTTTTATAGACCTCACTTATAATTTATTCATATGTTTTAACTAAAAATACTATTAGAATCTTCTTTATATAAATCCACTGTATTAAACGAGTTGTTTTATTATTATGCTATCTGGAAATTATTCCTTTCCAGTAAACACCTCCATTTCATAGTTATTATCAATATCATATTGTCCAAAAAACAATCTATAAAGTGATCTTTAATTTTTAATTTTATTATTATGAATTCTTATTCTACAAGAATTCATCAAGATACATAGACATCTTTCTATCACCTTTATGTAGCTTTCTTTTAATCACCATCACTCAAAAAAGTATGCTAGTTTTTTAGATTTTTCCTTGAGTACAATATCTATACATTTGTCTTGCATAAGAAAGTGTACAGAAACGTCAAATTCTATTTTGTTGAATTATCTCTATGTATATTCCAATTGTGAAATCATAAACAGCTCCCATAATCTAATCTTTCGAATAAGAGATATTAAAATGAACATTCCCTATATTGCCTAGAAAGGGGTTTCCATAACTATTTTAAACAAGTGCATATCTTCGTTTCTTATTCCTGTTTTATTGTAGATAATGTAATTAATCATGGTATAACCACCAAGGGTTCTTTATGCGTCTTCATATTTCAAAATTCTTTGTATTCTATTACACTCTTCTTTTGGTAAATAAGACATAAGTTTTGAAAGTTCAAGATCCTTATTAAGCCTTCCTGCATAGATATCCATCATAAAATCTTCCACAGCTATTTTTATTTGTTAAACCTATCAAAACATCAATAACAATTTTTATTATTCTTTCTATTATTCATGAAAACACACTGGCTTTGGCCTTCCATATGTCATACTTACATCAAGTCTAATATACTACCGTCATTTCACCATATAATATCATCGTTCAACTACCGTGTGCACAACAATGACTTGCTTCACTGAGCAGACTGTGTGAAAACCTTTAAGGTTATTCTAAAACATGTTATTTGTTCACAAATATTAATTTGCATAAAATCAAATTTTATTAAAATAATGCTAGTTTACAAACGACTTAAAAATTTTGCTTTTTTATTTTAATTTCTAAAAATAGATAAGTCATTGTAAAAAATATACTATACAGTCGAATAGTGTCACTTTAATATTCTAATTTCTGCTGGAATAATTGTCAATATTTTCTACGTTTTTCGACAATATTAATTATTCTTAAAAAAAAAGCTGTTGACTTTAATACGTCAACAGCATAACTATCCAATTTAATGGTTTTAGCAGAGAAAAATATCGTGCTAATAGAATAGACTGGATTTGCCTCAAATTAGATAACATGACAATTTAGAGTTAATTAGAGCTGTTCTCTCTGGTAAGAAGTAAACGCCTTTATGAATTATGAAGTAATAAAAACCGAAACATAATAAAGGAACTTATGAAAGTAGTAACACACTTTTTAAGGAATTAGATTACGCTTTTATGTTTCTTTAAAGGTAATTTTTTAGTGCCATAGAATATCGTTATCAATCGAAAATCGCTAGAACTAGAAAAAGTATATCCACCGAAAAAATTTTTACCTAGATTATACAATTTTATATGTGAAATCGTATAATCTAGGTAATATTGTTTTAATTAGAAGTTTATTTTTTTGTTTTGTGGTTTATCTTGCCTCTTTTAATTTCATTTTTTTACATACGTCTTAGTATATATTTTTTACATAAATAAGCTATCTAAATCATCTTGTGAAATGTCTACCCCATCGAAATCTGATACTGTAAGCTCTATATCATCTTTTTTCAAACAGTGATTTAATATTTCTTCTATTTGTTCAATATACATATTAATAAACTTTTCTACAGTATTATTTTTGTACATATTTTTACTGTATGTTATTGAGATATTCAATTTCTTATTGATAATCATTACATTAATGTCTAATATACTTGTTAGCTCATTATTTTCTCCAATGTCCAATCCACTATTTAAATTTGATACTTTAAATAACTCATTGTTTATGCTACTATCAAAATCTCCTAAGTAATTGAAACGTATGTATTTCCTATGTTCACCCTCTAATTCTTTTTTAAGATATTTTAAAGCACCATAGTTAAAGCCTTTATTTGGAATATTTCTTTGCTGCTCCTTTAATGATTTTATATTGCTCTGAAGCTCATTATGATTAACGTCAAAATAAGTTGGATATATACTGGTAAACCATCCTACAGTTCTTGAAATATCTATATCTTTATTTATATCTTCTCTGCCGTGATGCTCCATCTCTATTACAATATCAGTTTGGTTTGTAAACTTATTAATTGTTAAAACAAGTGCAACTATTAACCCTTCATTGAGCTCCATGCTATATATTTCATTAATATTCCTACTGAATTCAATAATCAATCTTTCATCAACTTCTCTATAAACTGTGTCAGAATACTTTAGTAAATCTTCTCCTAGGTCATGATCAATAGGTAAACTTCTTTCAATCTTGTCAATTTCCTGCCAAAATTCTTTTTCTTCTATTATTGTCTCTTTGCTATATTCCAATAAAGTTTCAGACCATTTTTTGTATGAGTGAGTTTTAAGGGGCAATGACACTTCTTGATTATCAATTAATTGCTTTACTATATTAGTAAAATCTTCTACAATTATTCTCCAAGAAACCCCATCAACCATCAGATGATGCGCTGTTATTAAAATCATCTGATCTTCTTTACCAAGCCTAAAGACACATGCCTTCAATAATAAATCTTTTTCTATATCGAAGCTTGATTTAATTTTATATCCTAGCTCCTTAATTTTATTACTTTGTTTCTCGTATGAGTAGTCGGATATATCATAGCAATATAAGCTAAAGTCCTTATTTAAATGTTCATCATTATAGAACAATTTATCTCTATCTTGGTCATAATTTAACCTTAGGATGTCGTGGTGCTCAATAATTTTTTCTATCCCCTGCTTTATTACTTCAATACTTATATTTTGATTTAATTTAAGTAATACAGATTGATTCCAATGATTAATATTATTAATTTTTTTTGAAATGAACCATTCGATAATAGGAGTCTTTGCAATCTCACCTTTACATAAACCTTGATAAGCTTCATCCTTTGTATTACTTATCTCAATAGAAGCTGCTATTTCTTCTATTGTATCATTTGACAATATATCCTTTAATTTTATACTATATCCCTTATCCTTTAGCTTAGATGATATTTGTATAGCCTTTATTGAGTCCCCACCTAATCTATAAAAATTGTCGTTTATACTTATACTATCTACCATTAATATTTGTTTCATAGTTTCAACCAATATTTTTTCTATTTCATTTCTACAACTTACAAATTCCTGTTTCACATCAATGTCAATATCTAGCAATGACTGAACATCAACCTTTCCATTGGATGTCAAAGGAAACTCATCTAAAAAAATAAATATTGCTGGTATCATATATTTGGGCATAAATTTTGAAAGCCAATTTTTTAGTTCGCCCTCTGTAGTATCTTCGTTGGATATTATGTAGGTACATATTAGCTTATCTTCCTTACCCTTTTCCTTTATTGCAACTACTACATCTTTAATTTTCTCATTCTTTAGTAACCAGCCTTCAATCTCACCTAGTTCTATACGATGTCCTCTTATTTTTACTTGGTTATCCTTTCTACCACAGTACTCAATATTACCGTCCTTCAAGTATTTTGCCATATCCCCTGTTTTGTACATTGCTTGTCCCACTATAAATGGGTTATCGATAAACCGTTCATTGGTCATCCTATCCTCATTTAAATATCCCCTTGCCAGACAGTCTCCTGAAATATACATTTCTCCTTCTATTCCTTCCGGGAGTACATTTAAATATTTATCTAGTACATATATCTGTGTATTGCTGACTGACTTTCCTATAGGTACTGAAATCCCCTTATCTATTTCAGGGCTATATTTATATATCATACAGCCTACAGTAGCTTCTGTAGGGCCATATTCGTTGAGTATTTCTACATCTCCTCCAAAGCTTTCATGTATATCCTTTGCTAGACTTGTCTTTAGATTCTCACCACCTACTATAAATCTTCTTATTGAGGAATCCCTATTATCAATATCTTTAATCAGACTTAGGTGGGATGGAGTTAATTTAACTACTGTAGCCTTGTTTTCTCTTAAGATTTTATTCAATACGAATTCATCCCCATCATCATGATAAACCGCTATGGTACTTCCTGAAATTAATGGTGTATATATCGAGGTAACTGTTAGGTCAAATGCTATAGATGAATAAAATGCAAATATTTCATCTTTCTTTATATATGTTTCTTTAGCCCACCATATATAGTTAAGTAGGCTTCTATGATTAATCATAACGCCCTTTGGCTTGCCAGTTGATCCTGAAGTATATATAATGTAAGCCAAATCATGTTGACCGCTTATTTTATTTAAATTTTCCTTGCTTTCTGTATATATACTCTCGTTCTTTAAATCCACTGTTTCTCCATTAAATTCGATTTCACTGTCTATTTCTATATTAGTGAGTAATATAGATGTCTTGGAATCATTTAGCATATAATTGATTCTTCCCACTGGATAATTTGAATCTATAGGAAGATATGCTCCACCAGCTTTCAGTACACCTAAAATACCTATTATAAGTTCAAAGGAATGGGTTCCAATAATTCCAACAATCTTACCAGACTCTATACCTTTTTCCCTTAAATAACTCGCAATTCTATTAGATTTTTCATTTACCTCTTTATAGGTCAATTTTTCCTCACCATTAATTAGAGCAATTTTATCGGGAGTTTTTATGACCTGTTCTTCAAATAATTCATAAATACTTTTGTCCTGAGGATAGTACACCTTTGTTGAGTTAATAGCATAAATCCTGCTATTAACCTCTTCTGGAGTTAGCAGTTTAATGGTTTTAATCTGCTTTTTATTGTTCATTACTATTTGATTTATTATATTATGGAAAAATTTATATATATTCGAAATATATTCATGAGAATAATCACATACTCTATAATCAAAATTCAAAGTGATGCTGTCATTATGACTCCATTCTTTAATAATGATTTGTAAGGAGTAACTCTGATATCCACTATACCCCTCTTCAAACTCTGTAGCTATTTTTCCAATATCTTCTGGTTTATTTACATTATAGTAATTTAAACTAATTCTAAATAAACTATCAAAGCCCTTTTTAGCTATTTCTAAATCATTCATCATCAAGTTGTATGGGTATTTCTGATTACGAAAGTTCTGCCTAAACTCTAATCTAATATGATCTATAAACTCATTTATAGTCAATTCAGAATTTAATTTAAGCCTTAAAGGCATAGTACTGGTAAACATACCTATAGTATTCTTGTCCTTTACTCCAGCTCTATTGAGTATGGGTAGACCAATGGTTATATCTTCACTACCCATGGTCTTACTTAGATATATCATTAATACAGCAGTAAAAAATTCATTCAATGAGTATTTCATGTTATTTAGATACTTTCTTAACTCAATTGATTTATTCATATCAATATTGAAGCTTAATCTCTTTCCCTTGGGATTTTCTGAGCTTGTATATAAGGATTCTTCTGGGATGTTTCTAAGTTTATCCAGCCAGTATTTTTTATTATTTTTAAACTTATCAGACTCTATATATTTATTTTCCTTATTTATGTAATCTATATAGGAGTAGTTTTTACTATGAGTGATATCTTTTAGATTTAATGTTTCAGTATACGCCTCACATACTTGTTTCTGGATTAGGTTGTAAATCGACCATCCATCGGTTATTATATGATGAATCTTTAATAAGAAGCCACATTCATTTCCACTTATTTTATACATAGCAAAATAGCATAAGGAATTATTTTCGAATTCGAAGGGTTCTTTGAATACATTATTTGTCCAATTCTTATATTCATCTTTTGGATTTTTGTAATGACTAAAATCATAATAATCTATTTTTTGTTCTTTATAATCAGCTACATATTGATGTGGCTCGCCTTCTTTTTCAATAATCTGTAGCCGTAAACCATCATTATTTTTTATTACTTCGTTTATTGCCTTATTTAAAACATTAAAGTCAACAATACCATTTATTTTCAATGATCCCCCTATATTATTCAGTGGATAACCTGAATATATCTTCTCCGTATACCATACCCTTTTTTGAGGATGCGTTAAATTATAATAAGTTTCTCTATTATTCATTTCTCTATGCCCCTTATATAAATAATTTTAAAATCTTTTAACCTACAGACAAAATACTTCTATAATTATCAACTACTATATTATTTATGATATTAACAACTTCATTTGCCCTATCGTTAATAAAAAAATGATTCCCATTTATCTTAAATACCCTGCATCCTTTGTTTGTGTAGATATTCCACTGCTTAGCTTCACTATCCTCTATTTCCTCCTCATCACCATAAAATACTACTATTTCAGTATCTAATGGTGGGCTTTTTATATATTTGTAATTCTCTACTATTCTAAAATCTTTTCTTATTATAGGTAGAAATAACTCTAACAGCTCTTTATTTTCAAATATTTCCTTCTGTGTCCCCCCCATATCTATTATTTCATTCTTAAATTCATCATCTGGTAATGTATGTATTTTTTTTTCATTTTCTTCTATATGAGGAGGTTTTCTACCTGATACAAAAATATATTCGGGATTAGGCAGATTGCTATTATTAATTTTACGTGCCAATTCATATGCAATAATGCTTCCCATGCTGTGACCAAATAATCCATATGGACCATTAATATTACTTTTTACTATTTCATATACATCATCAACAGCATCTTCTATTTTATCATATAACTCTTCCCCAAATCTTTTTCCCCTACCCGCTAGCTCTATTGGAATTATCTCTATATTGGTATTATTATATTTTTTCCATTTATTGTATGCAACAGCTGAACCTCCTGCATAAGGAAAACAAAACAAAGTAATTTTATGCATAATAACTTACATTCCTTTCGTTTCACTTCAGGCACAAAACGGAATAAAAAATACTCAACTCCACTTTTCTGTAGTAAAATAGAAATAGGTATATAGATATACTACAGAGCACGTTAGGAGGAGTGAGAGCTTTTGTGTCCACATGATAACATGTGCCGTCTGCTTATTTTATTTAAGTACAAATGAGTACGCCTGTGAGCACGTAGATTAATCTTTGATTAACAAATCTTATTAAGATACTTGCAGGCAGTCAATGTCTATATACCATTTTCTTTGGAGGATTAGTATCTATGCTCAGAGTTATTAATCGTATTTGTTGTTGAATGGACATCCACAAAAAGTTTGTAGTAGCTACAATTGTAATTAGTGACAATCAAAATTCAACTTCTTATCACACGCGAAAAGTTGAGTACTTTCAAAAACAATCTAGTTGAGCTAAGGATCTGGCTCATAGAGCATAACTGCATAGAGGTTTGTATGGAATCCATAGGCAAATATTGGATTCCTATTTTTAATATTTTAGAAGACCAATGTGAGGTTACACTTGCCAATCCTAAATTTGTAAGATCAATCCCTAGAAAAAAAACAGATACTAAAGATTCCATCTGGCTTACAGATTTGCATAAACCCAGATTGGTCCCAAGTAGTTTTATTCCTACTGTTTACAATAAATGAAATTTCCTCCAGTTTCTAATTGAAAAATCCCCTATAGTTATTTTCAATTGATGACTTTCTTATGGATTGGCGAAGCGAATCATTGACATGGAGCCTCTATAGGTATGGTAGCCTAATATCCATGTCAATGGCAATCCATTTAGGTTATCAATTAATAGTAGAACTAGAGGACTTTTCAATTATCAAATACACCTGCTAAGCAGATAAGAGAACTTGGATATCTTCTAAAATATCGTGTGGGGCATAAACGAGCTACTATTGCTATTGCTCGAAGGTTGTTGACTGCTGCTTTTCATATCATTTCTAACAATGAACCTTTTGACAGATCTAGATATCAAGTCCCAGCAAACAAAGCCTAAAAGTCTATCCTTAAAATCAATGTGTGACTTTGGAGCAAGCTATGACTTTGCTAATTGATAATGGTTATACTGTTACTTTTGATTCTTAGCTACTTAATTCGTCCATCTTCTATTCTTTTTTACCGTATTTCTATATGGTTTTATGTCATGTATTTTTTTGCTCTTTTCAGATCAGTTGCCTCCTAAAGAATTTATGGAATATTGGGTAAATTCTTTCAACTCCATAATGTTTATATCCGTTGGGAAATTATTCTTCGTAGCACATACAGATAGTTTATAATTTGCCGCAACATCGTATTGTTTAAAATAATAGTTTTTACTAACACCCTCTATGCTAATAACTTTGCCCCTTTTTCTGATAGAAAATGAATCTAATGGTATAAATAGCCCCTTACCCTCCGCTTTAATATAGCTCTCCTTTAAAGACCATAGGTCAAAAAAATAAGCTAATCTACACTTTCCATCTAACTCGATCAGATCCTTATATTCTTTTTCCGAAAAAAAATGATTGGCTATATTTAAATCAATGTCATTAACCTCTTCTACATCAATTCCAATAGGGCTGTTGTCTATTGCACATGCAACCCATTCTCCAGAGTGTGAAATGTTAAAGTGAAAGTCTCTAGAACCTTTATTTTTAAAAGAAGGTTTGCCAAATTCATTTACCGAAAAATATATATCTTCGTTTTTAAGCCCGTATCTATTACTAATTAAACTTCTAATTAATATTTTCCCAATTAAGCCTCTCTGAGCATCCTCCCATCTTATATATCTATTTATTCTATCCCGCTCTCCACGAAGAAGAAAATTGACTAAGGTCTTGAAGTAATGTGAATCTATTTTATAGTTACTCTTGACTACATGTATTTCCATGTTATCACTCTTTCTTTATACGCAAACCATTATCTTACCAATCTTTGCTATCACTATATTTATCTTTCTTAGATTTAACTTATTACTATGTCGTTTAAATATTCTGTATCCATTTTAAGAACCTTATCTATTACGTCAAAATAATGATTATCATGTAGAATATTAGAGATCCATCATTTATAAAATATATACTACATTTATATAGCTGTTCCTTACATAAGCACTTACAGTATATAACATTCCGTAAAAACAAGACTATAACGACTATTAGTTGAGGAAAGCTTCCAGTATATTGAAAAAAATGTTCCATTAATTATAAAAAACAAGTAACTATGTCATATTTGACTTTTATAGCAACGATGTATATTTTATCACATATCAAATGTCGTAATTCGTCGTATTTTGCATTGAAAAGTTTTTTGAGTTTTATGTTTTTATGACAGTAACAGCATTGGCACTACCATTTCAAACTAAAATTATTGTCAGTTATATAATAGCAGTCCTTATTTATTATATTAATCCAGAATATTATCCTCATCACTAAATATTGTTTTTCCCTTTTTCATAGTTATTTTTCCGATTTTAATAGTATTGTTTTTCACAGGATGTTCTTTCCCTTTGCTATTTAGGAATGAATTATAAAACATTATCCCATCTTCGTAGTCATAAGCTAAAAAGTTCAAATGTATCTTTGGATCAGGAGTTAATATCTCTTCTCTTAAAAATTTGCAATTACCCATATCTAATGAAAAGGTGAAATCCTTAATCCGATTTTGCCTTACTTCATATAGTTTTTCATAGTATTGCTCGCTATATGAACTAAAATAGCTTTTCATTATTGATAATATAATTCTATTTTTATCTTTGGGTATTCGGTCATTTTCTAATAAAAGTTCTACACTAAACCTCACAATTTCACTTCTCAATTTAAATATATTCCCTATAAATAGATATTTTCAAGTTTTTTTATTTCTCGAGTTAATTCTTCTCTAAGTTCCTTCGACTACAATATTTCTACGTTAGCTCCCATACTATTTATCCATGACATAATGTCCGGTTTTCCCTTCATAATTGCTTTGAAAATTATATCTCCATTTTTAAGTTCTTCTATTTCTTGATTTTCAATAAATACTGATTCTTTTACATAGATACTAAATGGATATTTTATTCTTAATACAACACTAAGTTCTTTATCTTTAAATATTCCAAAGGAGCCTTCCATAAATTTATTAAAATCGAATTTCATTTGTACGAATTCTTTATCTAATACTTTTAGATTTTCAATCCTTATTAACTTAAAATCTCTAAACTCATTATTATTTTCACAGTATGCTGCCATATATAAAAAACCTTCATAGTTATAAATTATATATGGATGTATTATTCTCTCAGAACTTCCTCGTCTTCTTATTGAAAAATATTCTAATTTAATCTTCTTTCTATGATATATGGCATTCTGAATTTGAAAAATCATCTCTCTCCTTATTAAACTTAGAGTTAGTAGATTTACTATGATAGTTTACTTTTGGATGGTTTGATGGCTTTTTTATAACAGACTTTATTTTCTCCACTGCTAGTTCATATTCTTTCTCTAGATAATAACCATTGTTTTCTTTCAGAAAGTTCTTTCCTGTCTCTAGTGCCATAAGTTCTTTTTTATCTATTCCAAAGTTACATAAAAAACTGCTAGCAATCAATTCATAGCCTCCATACCTCCCCCTTTTTCTATCAATATATATTCCATGTGCGCCATCTAGTTCATCGATGATTTTTCTAACATACCTTTCTCCAAGGTCTAGAGTCTCTGATAGCTCTTTACTTGTAAGCTTTCCATGATACTTTAAAAGCTGTAGAATTTTTATTGCATTATATAACTTGTTTATTTTATAACACCTCCCAAACATTTCATTGTTTTGTATTTTTTTGCATATATTTATTTAATTCGATATTCTTTTTACATATCCTTGTCAAAAAAAAGAGAGTTTGTAATAATTTCTATATTATTACAAACTCATTTAAAGTGAAACCGTTCCAAAGTTTTCCCCACTAAAAAAAATTAAGTCTGTCAATAGTGTTTGACAGACCTAATTACTTAAGCATTATTCATTATCACTTTCAGGAGTCTCTATTTTGAGCTTGAAATGTTTTCTATCAATATTTATATTCAAGTCAAAAACAACACAGGATGCTATACTTATAATAAAAAAGCAAGTAATATAAAATGGAACTTCTAACACTTTAACCAGAACCAACTCCTATAAAAGATAATCGTTTTGATACATATTATGCCTATTGCAACAGATAAAATAAATATATTAGATTTGAATTAAGATAACCTTACAAGTTACCTTATCTTTTTTCTTTACATTTATCTTAATTCCAAACAGCCGCAATAATAATTCAAAATTAGAGAAAATCGTAGTGTTGGATCTCACATTAAAAGGTAAGATATTGCATACTTCATTTGATGGGTTCTTGTCACGATTAAAATTTATTTACTATTCTAGATAATGTATAGTCTTTTCTGAACCTCCCTAAACCTAAACTGTACAAGACCTTTATGATCTAGTGTAGTTCTATTATCAGGCGTTTATTTTAAGCCATTGGTATTACTAGTGTCTGAACCTGTTTTCTGTCGATCTAGCAATTTAATATGTATTTTAAATAGTTTTATTCATAATACTTTCATTAAAAGTTCCTCAATCTATTATATTTTCTAGCTTTGTCTAAGTCCAATAGTTTTTACGCTATTAAGGGTCGACAGATTATTGGAAAAAATTATATGTTTTATCATCTTTTTTTCCTACTAATGTAGTTCTATTATCAGTTCTCTTTTTTTCTTTGTATTCATTTTAATTACTACATCTATTGCTACATGCTAGATAGAGTCTCTAACTTTAATCTTAAATAAATTAATTACTGGAAATTTTTTAACCGTCACATGAATAATATTTTTCTAACACTATGTTATATTATTTACGGACAACATGCAAATGTTTGTTCGCATATTTTTTTAGCTTTTTTGCCTTCTGTACTATTATCTAAAAATACTCTATACATATCAAGTCCTATCCTGTATTCTTCATAAAAATTTAAAAGAACTGCAACAATTATTGGATTGTTGTCAGTTCTATTTTTACAAAGGACTAGCTACTTTTTAGCTCTATTTCTTTTAATTTCCTTAATCTTATAATAGCCTAATATAATTACAAGCAATACTCCATATACTATAGTGGTTAATAGTTTGTCCTCAAATGGAATGTCTAAGAACATTTTTTTATCCCCCTGGTTTTTATTGTTTTAATTTCTCCTTTACTCTTTAGTTAAAGTTTCATTGCATTTTTATTACTTTTTCTAATTAAGTAGTATCAAATATCTCCTTGTAATCTAGTGAAATATCACTATTTATCAATCCTACTATGAACTTAGCTCCAGGTTTTCTAATTCCTCTAAAGACTCTATAAACTGTTGTGTAATTCACGCCTATAATATTCGCTAACTCGGCTTCAGAGATGTTATTGTCCTCAATATATTCCTTCAATTTGCTTATATTTATTAAACTTTCCACATCACACCTCCTTTCTTATAATATTAATCATCGTCATTGCCTATTGGTAATATTTTACACGATTCTATTGCCTTTTGTCAATACTTTTTTGTTATATATAGCGTTAATCTAATTGCCTCGAGGCAATATTTTAATATAGAATTGTTATAGGTGGTGGTTGTATATGAACATTGGAGAATATATAAAGCAATTAAGAAATGAAAGGAAACTTTCTATAAATCAACTTAGTATTTATTCAAAGGTGAGTGCTGCTCACATTTCAAGAATAGAAAGGGGCTTACGGGAACCTTCCCCAGCGATTCTAAAAAAGCTCTCAAATATTTTAAAAGTTCCTCATGAAGATTTAATGAGAGTTGCAGGTTATCTCGGAGATAAATCCGATACCGAGTCCCTATCACTACCATCTGACAGCCGTGAAAAAGATATTAAAGATGAGTATCTAAAACTAGCTCAAGAGATGCAGGATAAACAGATTCCTGTAGAGGATGTTAGGAAGATTCTAGAGGTTTTAAAAAAGCATAGATAAGAGAAATAACAACAGATTTTGGAATCAGTTGTTATTTTTTGTGAGTTTTTAATATATCTTATGTTATGGTTTACCGAGGATTATAAAATGTACCCTATAGAGTAGACAAATAAAAAAAGTCTACCCTGTAGGGTATTTTTATGTGATGTATCTAATAATATCCTTATTGAGAAAAAATATAATTTTTACTTTCTTAAGGAATTGGCACAATCAACAGTTATACTCTTAACCTTTTTTTCTTCAAAATTAATACGTAAATAATCTAAATCATCCGTCCAGTAGTTCCACCATTCACTTGTACTATCCTTTGTAACTTCATCAGACTTACCATATAACTCAATTACTTTCTCTTTTGAATCTCCCACAACAAGTCCTCTAGGCGTACTATAATTAGAGCTATTAATTTCAATATGATTCACAACTGGACAAATATAAAGTCTTGTTCCATCCTCATATCCCAAACTTAATCCTACGAACTTCTTCTCCTTTAAAGGTTTACCTAGTATTTCAATGACTTCATTATAGTTAAGCCCACACATCAACTTGCCAAACTTTAAATCATTAATGTTAATTTGTTTAGCCTTATCAGATTCGCTCTTTCTTTTATAAATTGGTTCAATCTTTGCACTAATAACTTTCCAATCTGTATTATTGTACTTGTAAATAACCTCTAGCCAAGCAATCTCAGATTTATATTCTGCTGCAAATAGTTTTGAACATTTTAGTTCATTTTTTCCATCTCCATCATAATCTACAATTTTAAAATTTGAAGCAGGAAAATAACCAAAGTCTTCTCTATCATCATAGAATTTTTCTTTATTCCTTATCTTCTTATAAAGTACTGCTTGATATCTTGAAAGTGGCACAATAAAGTTATCCTTTAAGCCATCAAACTTTAAAAGTAATTGGTCCTCATCATATAATTCAAATTCGATATGAGTGTCTTCATCACGAATACTCTCTAGATCAATTTGTTTTAATTCATTATTATTTAATGTATATAATGCATAATATATATGTCCGTAGCCATTACCCCCAGAATTCATACTAATGAGCATATCTTGTGCACCATCATTGTTTAAGTCACTAATAACTAATTTTGGGTAAACACCTTGATTTTCAAAAACCAACTGAGTTTTAATTATTTCATTACTTTTAGAATTTCTTATATTTAGTTTTAAATTCCCCATACAAAAATTAAGGCTGTTTTCACCTTTCTTTCCAACAAGTTCAATCTTTTCTTTATCCCCATCTCCATTAACATCAGCATAAACCGTATCCCAGATTTTGTTTATGTATTCCTCATTTAAATTATTACTTTTACTCTCCTTAATAGTCACTTTGGAAATCTGATCAATTACTGTTGAAGATTCTAAAGCTAGAACAGAAAGAAATGAAGTTTGTTGTAGAGTTGTTATATTGTTAGCATAAGTTGGTGATAAAAATAATTCTTTTGAACATCCTCCAAATAGCAAAAGTAAAGAAAATATTAATAATATCCTTATTAACCTATCATACTTCATATCTTACCCCTCCTTAAATTGCTCTTTATCTGTAATAATTCTTTTAATACCCATTGTTATCCCCCTCAAGAAAAATTTCTATCTCATTTAAAATATATTGTAGTTCTCCCAAAATTATCCCTGATAATCTCACTGTGAATAGCAGATCAAATACTCCCCTTACGCATCAATAATAGTGAGCCTATGATATATAGTGTATATACAAAACAAACAATAATTGAAAAAAGAAATGACAAATTAGATCACTAAAATTATATAAAAGGAGGTTCTGTTTTTTAATCAGAACCTCTTTTTGTATAATCAATATAGTAGTACAAAGGGTCAGTAATCAAATAACCTCCGGATAATCTGTAATAGCACCGTTAGGAAAGTCCTTCTATTAATTCGATTTCTACACCATTGGGATCCTCAATAAATATAAATCTTTCTCCAGTTGGAATTTCTATTGGCCCTCGTATTATTTGAATATTATTTTCTTCTAGATTCTCTATTTCTTTATCTAAATTATCCACTGAAATTCCTATTGATACTATAGATTTGGTACCCTCTTGAGAGTTTTGCAGCTTATTTTCATACTCGATAAGCTCCACCATTCCACCATCTTTCCCTTTAAGAAAAGCAATATTAACTCCTGGTTGTGGACTAAATCTTCTTAGTACATTTAATCTCATAATTTCAGTATAAAATCTTAGAGACTCCTCCATATTTTTTACCCCAATAGTTACAAAACTCATTTTCATTGATACACATCCCTTCGTTTTTTTAGACTTTGCCTATATATTTATTTCTTTAACCAAATAAAATCTCCTTTAAAAACCATTTTAGAATTCAAATGAAATCGTTACCCTTTTTCACTTTATTTTAGTCATAATAAAAATAGCGAGCCTGGCTCTATTCAAGCATTCTAGAGAACGTAACATACACAAAAGAAACTTATTGCCAGAATGGTGAAAAGGGTATATACTTTAAATATAATCTAAACCCATGGAGATGATTATAGTGGAATCAATTCAAGCTCTAAGTTTTACTGAGAAGAACATTCTAAATATAATTCAAAAAAAAGGTAGTATAACTAAGAACGAACTACTCGAGATTACAGAAATGAAACTCACATCTTTAAACCGAGTTATGAAGAAACTTCTTGGTAAAAACTTGATTCTAAAGGCTGGTATTGCTGAATCCTCTGGTGGAAGAAAACCTACTCTTTATGACGTCAATGCAGAATATGGATATATTATAGGTGTGAACATCTCCAGAATTTACAGCAGTGTAGTTATAGTAAATATGAAGATGGATATCGTTGCTAACGAGAAGTTTACTATGACAGAAAACCATACCCCTGAAGTAACTGTTAGGGCTATATCTGATATTATTAATACCAATCTTGAAAAGTTGAAAATAACTAAGGATAAAGTTTTGGGTGTTGGAGTAGGTACGGTTGGTCCTTTAGATAGAGAAGTTGGAATCATGTTGGATGTTAACACCTTCCCTGGATGGGGATGGGAAAATGTGAATATTAGAGATCTATTGGAGATGCAGGTTAAACTTCCTATTCTTTTAGATAACGGTGCAAATACCGCTGTGATAGGAGAGGCTCTTTACGGTCATGGAAAAGGCTATAGGAATATTGCTTATTTCAACTGTGGTATTGGTATCAGAACAGGTATCACCAACGGAAGCGCTTTGATACGAACAATAAATGATACAGAAGATGCCTTTGGACATATGATTATAGATATTAATGGTGAACCATGTAGCTGTGGAAATAATGGATGTATTGAGTCATATTCCTCCATTCCCTCTATTGTTAACAGGTTTGAAAAGGAAGTCAAGTTTGGGAATCCAACAACTATTTTAAAGCCTCTAATGGATGTAAAATACTTTGATATTTGCGATGCTGCAATTAATGGGGATGAATTATCCAAGAAACTGATAGAGAATGCTGGAGAAATATTAGGAACAGGTTTAGCAAACTTCAGCAATTTACTGAATCCCGATTTAATTATATTAAGTGGACCTTTAGTTAATTACTGTAACATATTTTATGATATGGTGGAAAAGACATTCCGTAATAGGACCTATTTCAAGAAAGAAAAAAAAGTTATATTTAATAAAGGGGGCCAATTTAAAGACAATTCTATTGCACTAGGAGCAGCTGCTATGTTTTTAGAGCAAATGCTAAACAATTAAATTTGCCCAGATAATTAACATTTAATAGGAGATACATATTTTACTGCATAGATATGTGTTTCTTTTATAGATACTTATAACCAAAATGGATAAAAGTATAGATTTATTATTTCTATATTTCATAAGTAATGTAATACACTTGATGGTTCAAACTATTAGAAATTAAGGAGGCTTTTATACTATGGAAATTGAAAGCAAAAATGAGAAAATATATGACAGGGACACCAGTGATTTAATACTAAGGGATTTGCTTGCCCTGGATCGTACTGTTCTTGCAAACGAGAGAACTCTTTTAGCATGGATAAGAACTGCATTGAGCGTAATGGTTGCAGGAGTGGGATTTATAAAGTTCTTTGAAATGAAGATTATATCTACCATAGGTTATGGGTTGGTACCCACAGGTCTAATAATCTTTATAGTAGGAATGTACAGATTTATTAAGCTTCAGAGGAGATTGCCACCAACAAAGGCTTAGGATAATTTTTTGAATAATTGGTAGCGTAATTATCTACTTTTTTTGCATTGTTTATACAAAATAGTATCTGAGGTCTCTTTCTTACTCAGATACTATTGTTTACAATTTGGAAAGATATTTAATGGAATAAAAGCTATCTAACAACATTTACCACTGCAACAAGGTCTTCACACCTACTATCCTTCTCACCTTCATAGGTATTAAAAATATAAAAGGTTTTATCATTTATCTTTTCAGGATTGACACTCTTACTAATGTTAACGGAGTCTCCTACTTCTATGTATAGAATATCTTGATTCTGCATCGCGGTTTCATTCCATGTATCACGCCATATACTATAACGCATTTGAAGAAATTTCAATTGTCCCTTCAGAGTGTCTTCTGGGATTAAATTGAAAACTTCTTGTAGGTGTGGCTGAATAACCCTTAAAGTTTCAAATGTTTCAGCAACGGTATACTTCGAAATTTCTAAAGCATCATTATCACCAGTGCTGCTATAAAATAACATATAGGGACTTTTATACTTATCTAAGTATTCATATTCATTATAGATTACAAACCATGTTTTTAACTTATCATTCCTCACTGGCTCCAAAAAGTGAACTGAAAAATTTAACAACTGATTGTTATTTATACTAATGCTACTGACATATATCTCAGATTGAGGCTTTATCTTTTTTTCAATTTGTTCTACGGCATCCTGAGTGAATACATCACTTTGGCTAGTTACTTTTATAGGAAATTGTGTCTGAAATAAAGTATCTAAGAAGATTTCAACTACTATCAATGCCACAATCGCCATCAATATCTTAGCCTTTGGCTTTGCAATAAAAGATTTAATTCTTTTCCTCATACATTTCCTCCTTGTAGAAAACTATAGGGGACATCCTGCTTTTAGGCTTTATTACTTTAATAGCGTTTCAAGAAAGCTATTAACAAATCCTCATCATCAAAGTGACGACTTTAAAATATGTATATCCTCCCATCACAAAAGGCCTTATCTATCTTCTTTTTTGAAGATACTAAACTAATATTCATATTTTTTTTACAGTCTATGATTGTAGATAATTCTATTTCATCTTCATAATTTCCAGATAGTATTTTTATTTTTGTAGTATACTCATAAGCTCTACCCTCTCTTATATAGTATGAACTTGTTTCTAAAACAGGATAATCAATTATTTTAGCAAATATTGCTGCTTTATCCCAGTCATTTTCAATCTGTTCATTTATGTATTCCAAGTCTTGATTTATCACTATATTATTCTGCTTAAAATTCAGTTTTTTCAGGTCATATAATACATAACCTTTGATTCTATTCTTTAATACTTCGTCATCAATTAAGTTTTTTATTTTTCTTTCTGGAAGATTTCTCAAAAAAATTGCTACAAGAAGTTCTTCAAATCTTACTATACTTTTATCTTCACTTTCTAATAATCCATATATCTTTTCCTTGAGCTCATCCTCTTCAATTTTCCCAAACATTTTTTTGCATGCAAATTCAGTTGCCACATATCCTTTTATTTTGTCTATATTAACATTTAATTCCTCCGCTTTTACATCTGTTAATGCTACCATACAAACATTCCATTCATCGAGAAATCTTTTATGCACAACCCCTATGTGCTTTCCATTTTTATCACATACATTAATAGGCATACTATCACTCCTAGATCATTATTTAATATAGTCTAACTACAAATTTGAAATATCAACTTTTACAATTTGTACCATCCTAATTATTCTTCATATTTTTTACAATTCCTTTTATTTTATTGCCTTTGTTATCTAATTGCAATAATTCTCCCCAAATAAATAATTAATAGAGTTTAAGATAGAAAAGCAGGAGACAAATAATAATTTGTCCCCTGCATAGTTAAAGCTTAATAGTGATCTGTCATCTCAAAAACTCTTGAAAATTCTAGAATTTCAAAAGAGATTCAATCGATAATCCTACTTGATATATAATCCCTCGATCATCTACTATAGCTAAAAATTTAAATAGTTTATCGTCTTCTACTCTCTTCTTAATAGGTGTTGTTACATATTCTACCTCGCCCTTTTTTAAAGAAGAGAAGCTTGAATCCACTTCATATAAGTTTAATCCGATAGCTTGCTCTTCGTTACAGTGTCTTACAGTTCCCCCATGATCAGTAACATATATGACATCTATGCCTGTTTTAGGAAGTAAGTTATTGATTAATTCATTATTTAAAGTACCCTTCTGTAATATTTCTTTTATGTATGAAACCTCTCTTAACATCTTTCCTTCCATGACTTTACTAGTTACATATTGCTGCATATAATCTGCATTTTGATTAAGTTCTTCCATAACTTCATATAAAGTTGACATTTTTTCACTCTGCAATAAGCTTTGAGCCGTTATTTCTTCCATTTGAGATGATATCTCTTTAGAAAATTTAGTTACATTTTCGACCCTTGCATCAATTTCTTCACTATTTTCCTTTGCCACTTTAATTGATTTATCTACATCTTCAATTTTTACAACACTATCATTTAAACGATCATTAATCCTATTAAGCCCATCCATACTTTCTGTTATTAAAGAATAACACTCTTCTATATGCATAGTTTCCTTTTCTACTGATTGTGTAAGCTCTAAAATCTCTTGCTGTAGTGTGGTAATTATGTTCTCTATTTTAGTTGATACTTCACTTGTTTCATTTGATAACTTACTAACTTCATCGGCCACAACAGTGAATCCTTTACCATACTCTCCTGCTCTAGCAGCCTCGATAGAAGCATTTAGAGCTAACATATTGGTCTGCTGAGCAATTGACTTGATTAACTCAATTAATCCTCCTACTTCATTAGAATACATTTTCAGTGTCTCTATTTTTGTTCCTGTATCACGAATTAAGTTTCTAGTAACCTTCATTTGATTTTCTATTCCATTTATTGCTGATATACCCGTTTGTGCTGATCCAATGGACTCTTGCGTAAATAGTACTGTTTCACTCATTTCTTCATTCATATTCTGTAGAGTGCCAACGATGTTCTCTATACTTTCGGAAACATGTTGAAGCATTTCAAACTGTTTATTACTATTTTCGCTGGTAATTTCTGTTGAAGCTGATACATTTTCCATTGCCATTTTCGTTTCACTAGAAACTATACTTAATTTCTTACTGATTTCTGTTATTTGAGTAGATATATTTACTTGTTGTTTAAAGTTCATTTTTAGGTTATTTATCATTTCTTCTATTTCTTGAATTATGTCGTGGGCTAATGTAAAACCTTTCTTCTTTACGTCAATCATGAGATCATTCTCATTAATTCTACTGATATAAAACTTTATATCTTTGAAAGGCCTTTTATATAACTCCAAAAGTACATAGGCCAATATTCCTGAAAATACAATCAAAATCAATAAAGTAAAAGTAATATTTTTTATTGAGTTTACAATAGTTATGTTGACTATTTGCGTGATTAATAAAATTATGAAAAGTAACGCAAAAAACTTAAAATTTTCTCTTCTCAAATAAATCCCTCCTAAAATGGGCATTTTATATCAAATTTCAACAAAAATTTTAAATTTCCTTTGTAGTTTTCTTACAAATTTAGAAGGAGAATCAAATTATTTTATGCGTCTTTAGTCCACTATTAAACTAATAGCAAAAATTATTTCAAAATAAAAGCACCTATATTATAAAACTATAGGCGCATAATCTATTTAATCTCTATTTACATTTGAAAGATACTTTCTTTGACTTATTGTATAGTAAATCAGATAGATAAAAGAAAGTACTCCAATAAGCCTAAAGCCCTTAAGTATTGAAAACTCTGTCGCTATTTTCCCAAACACTAATCCTATTGACATCGTAGCAGCTCTCAAGACAAGGGACTGAAATGACTCAATTGTAGCACGATATGAAGATTCAACCTTATGATGTAGGTACCCAAATACTAAGGGCTCTATAATACTGGCACTAGCATAAATAAGAATTGTAAAGATCAATCCATATATTGATTTCGTAAAGGATAACAATATAAAGCTAAATGCAAATATACTGATTAGGATAAAAAATAGTTTCCCTTCATGAATTTTATCCTTTATCTTATAAGCACCCAAACTCGAAATACTTACAATTATTGAATTTATCGAGCTTATTATTCCAAATAGAATAACTGGTATATTTATTTCTTTTAAATATATTTGCCAAAATTCATCTAGATAAACTAAATTAGCTCCTACAACAATTCCTAACATCAGTACAAATCTCACCGATTTATGTTTTTTTAGAAAATTAAAGGCTTGTTTAATATATTCTTTGTTTACATTTTCTGATTCGCTTTTACTCATGCTAGGTTCAATAAGAATAGTGGCAAATCCTAAAGAAATTATTGTACTAAATAGCGACAGCCAATAATTACTTAAAAAACCAAACCTAACGGCTATTATACTGCCTAGTAATGCTGCTAATGTAGCAGAACCGTAATCAAAGAATCTTATTCGTCCTAATATCTTTTCAAAATCCTTTTCTCTATCGGCTGCTTTTAAAGAATCATATAATAGTGCATTAGTTGCACCACTACAAAGTGCTTTCTGAATAGCAGCTACTCCAACGGCAAGTGCAAAGTGCCAAAATTCATGGGCAAATATCAAAATAACAAATTCTAAGCAGGTAAAAATACTTCCCAGTACAATTAAGTTCTTTCTGCTCCATGCGTCAGCCCAATACCCTGTAGGCACTTCTAAAATAATTATGATAACAGCATATATTATTTCCGTATATACCACATGCTGTATAGTCATACCTCTTTGTTCCCAGTAAAGCCTCTCAATAACATAGGCTAAAATAAAGTTGTGAAAGAAATAGTATCCGTATAGCTTCCATATATTACTTTGAATTTTTTCTTTAATCTTCATAAGTTCTCCACCTTTTTGATTTAGTAAGTCTTACATTGATGCAAGTTTCTAAGGTGGAGGCCTTACTTTAAATTCTAAATGTTAAGTATGGGCACGTATAAAATTCATATTCTCATCTCCCTTCAAAAATTATTGTACTCTAACTACTACCTTTCTATTTCTAGGTCCATCAAACTCGCAAAGGTATATCCCCTGCCAAGTACCGAGAACAGGTTTCCCTCCATCAATAAGGATTATCTCTGAGAAACCCATTAGGCTAGATTTTATATGGGCTGCCGAATTTCCTTCAAAGTGCTTATAATTATCATCAAAGGGAACTATTTTATTTAGCTCCATTATCATATCACTTTTCACATCTGGATCGGCATTCTCATTTATTGTAACTGCCGCTGTAGTATGGGGAATAAAAATATAGCATACACCATCAGTTATTCCCTTGTCTCTAACTATTTGTTTTATCTGATCTGTTATTTCAATAAGCTCCGTTTGTTTATTGGTTTGAATGTTCAAGTGCTTAATCATATGCCTCTTCTCCTTACGTTGTAGTCTTAAATTTACTTTTACATTCAGGGCATGTTATTAATATAGTCCCCTTGTTTTTAGGTATTCGTAGTTTTGTCGGACACTCTATGCAGTGTATAATTTTATAATCCAGCAGACTCTCAATTTTTGCTTTATTAAGTCCTACTACAACATCATTACCAATTATAAAGGCTGGAATTCCCATAATCTTTCTTCTCATCATTTCTTGCCTTGCATCTGTATCTACATCAACATCCTTTTCTATGTATTTTATACCCCTTGAGGAAAGAAACTCTTTCGCAGTAAAGCAATGAGGTCATTTTTTACTTGTAAGCATAATTACTTCTTTCATTTCTAACGCCTCCTTGTTAATTGAGATTATAATATAAATATATCAAAATATGCATATAAATGCCAAGTATGATTCATATATACTTCTATTCCATGTCTTTAGCGCTAACATCAAAATCCTTTCTAAAAAATATAAAAAGAACTCCTAAACTAATAATCAGATATAGTGATAGAAACAAGAAATTTATTCTTAGGGGATATCTATCTATAAATAGGCCAATCAAAGCAAACATTAACATCTGTAGTATTTTTGTAAAGGCATGCTGTAGAGAAAGCAATGAAGCTCTGATTTCCGATTGTATTATTTTATTAACTACTATGCTGTTAATAGTATAATATATACCAAATGATATTCCCATAACTATCGGTATAAGATATACCATCGAATTATTTTGAAGGGACATTAATAAAAACCCAATGGCTATCATAAAAGAAGTGCTAATAAGCAGCTTCCCAGAGCCATACCTTCTATTTAGGTAGGCACTTACTCTAGTTCCAAGGGATTGGAAGATTGTTATTAGAGCATAGAAAATACCAAAATGCTCTATTTTTATTTTACTTAGTTCTAGATAAGGTTGAAGCAACCAAGTTAGCACATGAAAGCACGGGAAAATTATTATTGAAAGCATTATATAGGCCGTGACCGTTTTATTATTGAATGCTACGACTATACTTTTCTTAATTATTTTCTTTGCTGATCTTTCCTTCTTTTCAATATGGGGTTCATTGAATTTCAATAGTGTTACTATGGCAATAGTGTAAAAAATAATTGTACATAAAAAAGGAATATTCATTCCAAATCTAGTTAGAAACGGTCCAATTACATATACTGCGGCCGATACCATTAGCAAAACACTACCAAGCTTGCTCATTATTTCATCAAAGTCTTCTTTTCTATCTAGCTCCACAAGTTTATCATAGATATAGGCCGTATCTGCGCCACTTCTCGAAGCTGTGCTTAATGCAATAATGATTATTCCACCAATGAAATGATAAATATTTTCTCCAAGGATAAAACCTATTTCACCTAATATTAGACTTACTGCACTAAATATCAATACTCCTTTCTTTGAATATTTATCGGCAAACACTCCTGTTAAATATTCAAATATAATTACTGCCAAAGCATATACCGAGAATATATAAGTGATTTCAGAATACTTCAATCCTTTATTAACGAGAAACATGAAAACTATAGGTGTTTCAAATACCATACAGCTAAAAATGGAATATAGGGAAAAATACCTTACATCCCTCGTTTCAAATAATTTGCTCATAAGCCCCTCTCCTTTAATTTACTATTCTATATCAACTCTTTTTATAATATAATCTTGACCGGTCATAGTCTTATATTATAAAAAATAGCAAAAAAAATAAAACTTAGGCTACAGTGATTTCTATCATCGCAATACAAGCTAAATGATCCATCGTTCATTTCTTGTATTTTTCATAGTTTTTCTTCCGTTTTCTTGACAATTTGATATTTTTAGGCTATAATAAAATAACGAAAGGGAAACATATACCCTTTTGTTTGATTGTAAAAATAGTTATCCAGCTTCTGTAAGCTGGGTTTTTTTATTGCATAATTATACATGAAAATGCATAAAAATAAGGAGTTGCCATTGGCAACTCCTCTAATCTATTATTATTTAATTAATCTCTAACCTTACGCTCTAATATTTTTTGATTTTGAACTGAACCCATTCCTAATGCAACAGTATCCCTTAAAACCCTCTCGCCGCCTTCAAGCTTTTCCATTTCAGATCGTTTAACCAAATATCCAGTGATTCTAATAACGTCACAATCCGTTGAATATGCTGAAAAGTATCTCATACCATTTTTAAATGCACCCTTTATAATGTCTAATACATAGGATGGATTACTCTTAACGGTACTGTCAAAATTAAATATATCACCGATTCCCGATGGGAAATATTTATGGTATTTTGCAGCTTGAACTACATGCTTATAAATTTCAGGTTCATCACCTATTGGAATACGACATCCCGGTGCAGTGCCCATATCAGTATCAATCCCTACCTGGGCATGTAATAGATAGCGACCCTTCGATCCATATAACTCTTTTAGTGAATGGGCCTTAACTATTTCTTCGAGCTTCTCCATAATCTTAAGTCCCATGTCATCAGCATCTTTACTATGGCCAAATCTATTGCTTAACTCGTCACCGTTTTCCACAAAATGATTAACAGCATTGGCAAGCCCTACAAGGCCAAACATACCAGTAAATTTATTTATATCAATTAGTTGTTCTTTCACTAAGAAATTTTCTTCAAAGAAAGGTGTTTCATATATTAAAAATTTAACTCTCTCATCCATATAATCTAACATATGCTTAGCGGCATTTGGAAGCTCAACATTTAAAAAAGTATCAAAATCATCGTATTTTTGAGCTAGTTTGTGAAGATTCATCCTCACTAAGGTATAACTACCGCCTCCAATATCTAGGCCATTATAGCAGCTTACAATAGCATAAGCACCTGAAAAATCATCTAAAAACATCTGATGATTCGCAAAACTCGGTTTTGCAGTAATTAATGCTGTATCGATTGCATCTAGCACGAAGGATTCCGGTGTCTCTTCACTTAGCTTAAGAGTTAGATTTGGAATTGAATCCTGTAGCTCTCGCTCTGCCCTAAGGATAAGTCTACCTGCTAAAGAATCTTCTGGTCCAATATTAGCATGACAAAAGGAATCTGTAATCGTTCTATCAATATGCTTTAAAAATCTCTTAATTGCTTTAAAAGATTCTTCATCATCCTTGCAGAAGGGATTTAATAGCTTGTCGATGTTACCAATATATACTGGAAATGATGATATAGAAGGTACATGTTTATAAAGAATCAAAAGATTATTGATTGCATCATGTAGGTCCTCTGGCTGTTCTAAACCTAAAAATTTGCTGCCTTGCTTCATGAATTTCTCATAATCAGGCACAATATATCTTGGTCTATAGGGTGCATGACCTTCAAATAAGTCACAAATCACCCCTTCATCTCTTAAAGCTTGTGTTTCCTCGCTAATATTTAAAACATCAATCGAGTCTTCAGCAGCCCTTGCCAATGTCAATACTTTTTGCTCATAGGTAAGAACTGGGTTCTTGATAATTTCCAAAACTTTGTTCATAACAATCACTCCATCGCAATTAGTATTTTAACCACATTGTCGATAGAAGGGTTATTTAACATATTAGAACGAATAGAAAACACTAGGCTCAAATCGACGGTAATAAGCCTACTTATTCTACTATGCTGTTGTTATAATTTTAGCATGATTTTCTCTATTTTTCAACGAAGAGAGCTTGTAATAATTCCCAAATTAATTATTACAAGCTCTTTACTATAATGAGTCACATATTATAGCAGAACTTAATTTATACATATCAATATACTCAATGTTTCTGGGAGTTTTTGATATGTATAAATTAATAGTTCTACTTGAATCTCTATATTATCTTACCCTTGATTCAACACACCATGAAGCTTCACTAAAAACTTCTCTGTTTGGTCAATGCTTCCTGTACTAACTCTTATCCAGTTATCCCAACTCCATAGATATCCAGGTCTTATTATTATTCCCTTTTCCATAAGGTTTTGGAATACAACTCTTGAATCCATGTTTACATTTACAAATACAAAGTTTGCATTGGACTTAATGTATTCTAAGTCTTTTTCCTTAAAGTACTCTTCCATCATTCCCATTGACTTATAGTTAAGCTCAACTGTTTTTTCTATGTGTTCTTTATCCTCTAAAGCTCCAAGGGCTGCCGCTTGAGCAAGCTTGTTAGCATTGAAAACACCCTTAACCTTACCCATTTCAGTAACGATTTCCTTAGAAGTTAATGCAAATCCTATCCTTACGCCTGCGATTCCAGCTACCTTAGAGAAGGTTCTTAAGATTATAGTGTTTGGTCTTTCCTTTAATATATTCAGTGTTTCTGGATAATCTTCATTTACCTTTGCATAGTCAAAATAGGCTTCATCAAAAATTATAACAACATCCTCTGGAACATTTTTGACTAAATAATCAATCTCATCCTTAGGCATTATGTTTCCGGTTGGGTTATTTGGATTACATACATAGATTAACTTCGTCTTGTCATTTATCTTATTAATGAATCCTTCAAAGTCATGTTTATAGTTTTTAAGTGGAAGCTTTACTGAAACTCCTCCCATATGTGAAACGCTAGATCCATACATTCCAAAGGTAGTGGTAGCCATAATAGCTTCATCACCTTCATTAATAAAGGTCTGAGCAATCATTTGCAGAACTTGTTCCCCACCATTTCCTACTACTACATTTGTATAATCTAATCCATGCTTTTCTGCTATTTTTGTTCTTAGTGTCATTGCGGATGCATCGGGATAAATATGAATGTTTTCTGCTTCCTTCTTTATTGCTGCAACAGCCTTAGGAGATGGTCCTAATGGATTTTCATTAGATGCAAGCTTCTCAACTTCCTCTATTCCTAGCTCCTTCTTTACTTCTTCTATAGGCTTTCCTGGAACGTATGGTATTATCTTAGATAATTCATTTCTAAATAAGTTTTTAGACATATTATTCTTCCCCCTAAAGTTTAGATTATATTTTAAGCTTCATCATAATTTCTGGCTTTTTCTTCACTCTTAAGCACCCTTAGAGCTCCTAGAGCTAAAGATTCAAGTTCATTTTCTCCAGGCATTATTTCAACTGGTGCTATAAATTTCACTCTTCTTTTGATCCAAGATGTCATCATATCAGAGTATGCAATACCACCAGTAATAACTATAGCATCCACATCTCCTTCTACAACAGTTGCTAAATCTCCAATTCCCTTCGCGATTTGATAGGCCATAGCTTCATACACTAATCTTGCTTCCTCATTCCCATCTGCAATCATCTTTTCAACTTCTCTAGCATCAAGGGTATTGAGGTAGGCACTAACTCCACCTTTACCCCTTAGCTTCTTATGCATTGTTCTTTTATCAAATTTTCCAGAGTAGCAAAGATCTATAAGTTTTTTACATGGAACTCTTCCAGCTCTTTCTGGTGAAAATGGTCCTTCATCATCGGATATTATATCAACCATTTTTCCTTTTTTATGAGCACTTAGGGATATTCCTCCACCTAAATGTGCAACAATAAAGTTCATATCCTTGTATTCTCTCTCAAATTTTTTAGCAACCTTCATAGCCATTGCCCTTGAATTTAATGCATGGCTAAAGCTTACCCTCGGTATATCAGGCATACCTGAAATACGAGCTATATCACTCATCTCATCAACGGCAACTGAATCATATATACATGCAAGTATGTTAAGTGGTTTAGCTATTTCATAAGCTATAAGGGCTCCTAGGTTTGAAGCATGTTCAACAACGGGATTATTCTTAAGTCTATCTACCATGACCTCATTAACTTCATAGGCACCTGATTGCACAGGCGGTAATAGCCCACCTCTTCCAACAACTGCCGATAACTCCTTTACATCAAAGTTGTTATCATTTAAAAATGATAGTACTGCTTCTTTTCTCATTTCAAATTGATCCTGTACTCTTTCATACTTCTCTATTTCTTCCACGGGATGATCTAGTGTTTCCGACAATATTTTCTTTTCATCTTCATATAATGCAAGCTTTGTAGATGTCGATCCCGGATTTATCGCTAATATTTTATAGGACATTACTTTCTCCCCCTTATGCTGGTTTACTTTCTTTCTTTTTAGCAAATGCTAAGATAGCTCCAAGTGCAATAGATAGTCCTGCTGCTACTAAAACCCTATACTCAGGTGGCAGTAAGAAAGTAATTGTATGGGCCGGTATCCAGAAAAATGGTATCGTTTTTACTATAACAAATGATACAAAACCATTCCAATCAATCTTTGATACTACATCATTCATAGTTACTTCACCTTTTCCTTCATATTTCAGATCTATATATGTATCTGTTATACGATGGAAGGCCATCATAGTTGGTGCAAAGGTTAAGTTCATTATTGCACTAACAAAAAAGGCAAATGCAAACTTTGATTCTCCTCCTGGCAACATGCCATTTGCAAGACTTCCCTTTACTCCCATTGCAAACAATCCAAATATTAATACTATAACCATTCCTAAAAAGCCCCAAATTGCTGCTCTATATACTATTCCGCAAGGCTTATTCCACTCACCTGTAGTAATTCTTATAGCTAATAATTCACCCATCGTTGCAAGTATTGCAAATTTTATAAATCCACCGATATAGGGATGATTTGTAGTAAGTTTTACAAATATCTCATGGGTTGCAGGTAATACTAATATTAGTACAAATGCTACTAGGGCTAAAAGCCATAAAAAATCTCCTTTTTTCAAAGTACACCCTCCTTTGTTTATTTTATTTAAAACCTATGACTATCTCATATAGAGATTCAAGTAAAACTATTAAATTATACACATCTAAAACTCTCATAATCATTGAGTATTTGTATATGTATAATTTAAGTTTTGCTATGTGAACTCCATATGGATAACTCATAGGTTTTAAATATTGTAATGGGCTAAAAAAGTTATGAAATTTATATTACACTTAAATTAACTGAGACAACTGCATAATTCTAACTTGGCACAATTGTATAATAAATATGGTATAGCTCTAGGGATTTTCAGACTATATAAAATAGTAAGTTTTTGATAACGGTAATTATGCAGTTTGCTCAACTAACTATTTAACTAAATCCATACCTAATTTTATTGCTTGGATATTAATGTCAATAAATCTTTCTTTTACGTTTTCCTTTATGATTCTTTCCCAATCTATCTCATCAAGACCCATTGATTTTACAAGAGTACCAAGAAGGATCACATTCATAACCTTGGCATTTCCAAGTTCTTCTGCCTTTGCTGTAGCATCTACAACAGTTGCATTTGCTTTTTCTTGTAAATGTTCAATTATTCCTTCTGGATAGTCAGCCTTTCCATTAAGGATAGGCATTGATTCTATTTCAAAGTCATTTACAACTGCTTTACCTTCTGGCTTTAAATATTTTAACCATCTTACAGCTTCCATTTTTTCAAAGGAAACTAATATATCTGCTCCACCAATCTCAATAACAGGTGATTCTACCTTATCTCCATATCTAACTTGAGATGATACAGAACCCCCTCTTTGAGACATTCCGTGGATCTCACTCATTTTTACGTCATATCCAGCTTCCATAAGACCTATTGTTAAAAGCTTACTTGCAAGGATTGTACCTTGACCACCTACTCCTACTAAAAGAATACTCTTTGTCATTTTATTTCCCCTCCTTAGCAATAGCATCTACTGGACATGTTTGAAGACATACTTCACAGCCTACACAATGCATTCTATCAATACTTGCCTTTTTAGTCTCTTTGTTAAATGATAATGCTGGACATCCTGTTTTAATACACTTTCTACATCCAATACATTTTTCGTGATCGATCGAACACTTCTCCATAAATGCACCTTTAAACTCTTCTTTATCTTCCTGAGAGAACTTTTTAAGCACACAAGGCCATCTAGTAATAATTACTGAAGGTTCATCTAATTCTAAAGCCCAATCTAGAGTCTCTTTTACTGTCTTAAGATTATTTGGATCAATATTTCTTATGTTTTTGATTCCACATGCCTTCACAAGGGCCTCAATATCTACCGTTGTTGTTGGCATACCTTGAAGCGTATATCCTGATCCTGGATTCTCTTGATGACCTGTCATACCAGTAATTCTGTTATCTAATATAACGTTTACCGTATTACTTCTGTTGTAAACAACATCTAATAATGAGTTGATTCCTGTGTGGAAGAATGTAGAGTCTCCAAGTACTGACACAACCCTCTTACCTGAACCCTCTTTCATATTGAATACCTGCTGAGCTCCATGACCAGCACTTATACTTGCTCCCATACAAATATTGAAGTCCATTGCATTATATGGTTCAGCAAATCCTAGTGTATAACAACCTATATCACCGGCAACCATAACATTTTTTCTCTTTCCAAGCTCATAGAAGAATCCTCTATGTGGACATCCTGCACAAAGAGTCGGAGGTCTACCAACAACCTTAGTCTCATCGTATTCTATGGTCGGCATTGTTTCGCCAAATACTGATTTTCTTATTACATCTGCAGTCATTTCTCCCGTATATGGGAAAACATCTTTACCATGACACTCTATTCCTAGAATTTTTAAATACTCTTCTATATATGGGTCATTTTCTTCTATAACATATATTTTATCAACCTTACCTGCAAATTCCTTAATCTTTTCACTTGGTAGTGGATTAGTAAATCCAAGCTTTAAATATGAAGCAGTGTCACCGAATACTTCCTTTGCGTATCCAAAAGCAGCACCGGATGCTATAATACCTATTTTTGTATCATTCCATTCAAAGAAATTAAGCTCAGTTTCGTTTGAGAATTTTTCTAGTTTGTTTAATCTTTCCTCTACCTTTATCCTCAATTTTCCTGCATGAGCTGGTATAGTCATATATTTCTTTATATCTTTAACATACTCTTTTATTCCTACTTCTTCTCTATCATAACATTCAACAATTCCCTTGGAATGACAAATTCTTGTTGTCATTCTAAGCAAAACAGGAGTATCATATTTTTCACTTATCTCAAGAGCAATTTTCACCATATCCTTAGATTCTTGGCTATCAGCTGGCTCTAACATCGCCATCTTAGCAAACTTTGCATAGTTTCTATTATCCTGCTCATTTTGTGATGAATGATGGCCTGGTTCATCTGCAGTGATAAGAACCATCCCACCGTTAACACCTGTGTATGCAAAAGTAAATAATGGATCGGCAGCAACATTTACACCTACGTGCTTCATAGCTGCAAGTGTTCTTGCTCCAGCAATAGAGCCACCTATAGCAGCCTCTAATGCAACCTTTTCATTTGGAGCCCATTCTGCTAATATGTCACCTTTGTACAAAGCAACGTTTTCCAGTATTTCAGTACTAGGTGTTCCAGGATATGCTGATGCATATTTAACGCCTGCTTCATATGCTCCACGGGCTATGGCCTCATTACCAGTAAATAACTTTTTCATTTTTTCACTCCTTCTATTATTGTCCAAAATTTTATTAGAAATATGATTTCTGTATCATTAAAATTTATTTTACAGCTGATGCTGATAATACCAATGACAAGTATTTTTCTTCAGAAGTAGAACCTCTAGATGTCAATACGATAGGAACCTTAGCACCTACAATAAATCCAGCCATCTTAGCATTTGCTGTATATATAAATGCCTTTCCTAAGATGTTACCTGCTGTGATGTTTGGAACAATTAATATGTCAGCATCGCCGGTAACTTCACTCTCAAAACCTTTGATTTTCGCAGACTCTTTGCTCATTGTCAGGTCATAGGATATTGGCCCTTCCACAATACAGTCCTTTATTTCTCCACTTTTATTCATTTGTTTCAACTCATCTGCATCAATGGTTTCAGGCATCTTAGGATTTACCTTTTCAACTGCCGTAAGTACTGCTACCTTTGGTTTTTCATATCCCATTGCTGCAAATGTATTCACAGCATTTTCTATTATCGCTTTCTTTTGCAGTAGATCAGGATACATCATCATTCCACCATCTGTTACAGCTAAAAGCTTGTGGTACGTGGGAATCTCATGAATTACTACATGGGACATTACACTTCCTGTTCTTAGTCCCTTTTCCTTATCAACAACAGCCTTTAAGAGGTCTGCTGTTTGAACTTTACCTTTCATTATAAAATCTACATTACCGCTGTTAACAAGCTCTACTGCTTTACGAGCAGCTTCACTATCATCAGCAGCATCAATTATAGATTCCTCATCTAAACTTTCATTTAATTTATTTAGAACCTCTTTTATCTTTTCTTTGGAACCTATTAGAACTGGCTGTACAATTTTATCTTCTTTAGCCTTAAATACTGCTTCTAATGTATGTTCATCCTCAGCTACAACTACCGCAACCTTTTTTATCGATTCAAGATTTTGAACCTTTTCAATTAACTCATCAAAACTCTTGTAAACCATTCTTTACCCCCTCTGATTCTACATTTATATCAAACAAATTATTTATTCTTAATATTTCATACGTATTTATAAAGCAATATTCATGCCAAAAAAAATACAGGCTCAAAACCTGTATTTTCCAATCTTTCTTATAGTCCATATTTATTTATCGTTAACTAATGTTAACTTTGTGTTTACTTTTGTTATCATTTATTAATTTTCTTCCAAAGAGCAGTTCTACTTATTCCTAGCATATTTGCAACTTCAGTCTTTGTCAGCCCTTGTTTTAAAAGCATATCAATAACCTTATCTTCAATAAATTTGTTAATTTCTTTTAAATCTAATGCTCCCTTTAGATTGTTTTTCTCTAATTTATTATATTTTATTATTTCACCTTCATCTAAATTAATCTCGTTCAAAAGTAAATACCCTTGAGCTACATTTCTAAGTTCCCTTACATTACCGGGCCAATTGTAATTTCTCAATTTTTCTTCTATCTCCTTATCAATGAAAGTATCCACCTTATTATCATCTAACTGCTTTAAATAGTAGGTAAACAGTGGCATAATATCTTTTCTTCTTTCTCTTAGAGCAGGAACCTTTAGCTCGAGTATACTAAGCCTATAAAATAAATCCCTTCTAAAGCTTCCATCGTCAACCTTTCTTTTTAACTCCTCATTGGCTGCCGCAATTACCCTTACATCCAGTGGAATCACATAATCCGAGCCGATCCTCATTATTTCCTTTTCTTCAAGTACCCTTAGAAGTTTTGCCTGAAGATTTAAGGATATACTGTTTATTTCGTCTAATAATATTGTACCTCCATGGGCTAATTCAAAAAGTCCTGGTTTTCCTCCCCTTCTAGCCCCAGTGAAGGCTCCCTCCTCATATCCAAAAAGCTCACTTTCAAGGAGATTTTCCGATAATGCAGCACAGTTTATTGCAACAAATGGAGAGTCCTTCCTTTGGCTTATATTATGCATGCCTTGAGAGATCATTTCCTTACCAGTTCCACTTTCCCCATATATAATTACTGTACATTCACTTGCTCCTACCTTCTTTGCCTTCTCTATAGTTTCTTTCATAATAGGATCATTAGCTATTAAATCCTCAAATCTATATTTTGCGTAAAGGCCCTTTTTATTAAGCTCATATCTTATTTTCTTCTCTAGCTTTTGGAGCTTTGTAATATCTTGAAAAGAACATAGAACTCCATGGGTGTTCCCATCTACCTTTAATATCGATGTGTTTGTAGTTATAATTAGATCCTCTAAATATTTTATTTCTCCATGCTTGTCTACTCTATTTTCTAGGATATCTATCATAAAGCCCAGCGAAGGAAGAACTTCTAATAGTTTTTTGTCCATAACATGCTTAGCATCTTTTCCAAGCAACTCCTGTGCCCTCTCATTATACAGTATCACCCTCTGCTCATTATCAACGGCAATAACTGCATCATGAACCCCATCTAGGATTGTCTTCAAAACCTCAGTCTTGAATTTCTCATCTTCTAAGTTATCTACAAGCTCTTTAGCGTATTTTATTGTCTCATATATGGATTCCTTGCTTGCATTTATAAAAACATTGTCCATTCCATATTCCCTGGCAAAGACACATGCAATTCCACTACCTACAATGATAACATTGTCCTTCTTGTCTCTATATTTTTCTACCTTTTCCTTTATTTCATCTTTTTCTTTAAATTTTTCTAGAATTATTTCAGCCTTAATAATGTCCTTCCATTCATCGTGATTAAAGTATACTTCATCCCAAATCACAAGAACTATTTCCTTCATGTGCTTCCTTGCTCTTTTGACCGCCTGTAAAATATCTATAGTGGTTATTTTAAGGCGCACTACAGGGATATTTACCGTACCGCTAATATGCTTATAACTTCCACTTCTTGCAACAACAACCTTTGCTCCCTTATTCGCAAGGATTTTTCCCTGGTTTTCCATGTTATTGGGATCTAGTATATCTATTATCATACTTCCCTCTTCAATATCCTCTAAGAACAATTCTGTTATGCTATTCTTGAGTTCAATATCCGAAGCTATTACACCTATTCTTTTATTCATAAAAATTCTCCTTTTGGATAGTAAGCAACATAGTTTAAATTTCTGCGTTACTTATATATAAATAACTACTCTTATTATATAAAATAAAACCCTATTAGCTCAAGTATACCTAATAGGGTTTTATGATTCTTTTAAATTTATTCTATTTATGTTATTTTTCTAGAATTATATTCTTAATAATGCTTTAATCGCCTAAAGGTTGTTAAATGTTCTTATAGTGGTGGATAAAATCCTGGTATCTTCATAAGTATAAGATTCAGAGGAATTAGGATGAAAGCCAACAACAATGCCAAATATCGCTTGCATCATACATGTTGCAAACATGTACATAATTATAAATCTATCTATTGAACCATTAATCCATCTAAGTGCTAGTAAGGATAAAGAAAGTCTTTCTCCAACTCCACATCTTCTTATAGCTGTTGCAAGTAAGAATACAAATATTAAAAGAAACATTATTCTTTGCCCAAACAACTTCGCAACAACTGTTTTAAGATTCATAACATCTAGAATCGGAAACAAAAGAAGTGGTACTAGTGAAGTTGCAATCCAAGGAATCGGCTTAACAACCCACCAAGCTATTAACCATACATATATTGATAAACACAGCTTTGCCTTTATATCCAGTCCTTCAAAAGGAATGTTATATACAATAAAAAATAATATTGGACCTAACAGTAATTTCAATAAATTATTCCATTTCGGTTTAACATTTTCTTTATTCACTATATTGGTTGACATATCTTTCCCTCCATATCAGTATCGTCTCATTCTTTACTTCTCTCTATTCCAATTCCACCTTGATACCTGAGGCTGTCTCAACCCTATAAGATGACAAATATTACATATTTCTTAATCTTCTTGCATTCTAGAAAAATAACCTATAGAGAGTTCCAAGTAAATCTTAATTTATACATATCAAAATATCCGATGCTTCTGTGGATTTTTGATATGTACAAATTAAAGTTTTGACTGGAATCTCTATATATAAATTACTAATCGAGACTTTATGATATAGCAAAGCTTTAACATGGATACAATGATATCTAAGCCCCAATTAGTATAATAATTTCTTTATCAATTCATTTAAAAATCTATTACTTATAATTCACAAAAATCGGTGATGACCATGCCATATGTCCATCTGCTTGAACTACCTTAACCCAGTATGAATTTAATCCATCTTTAATATTAGAATCTTTGTAGCTGAAGTTAGCCTTATAGGCTTCATATTCTTCAGATTTAACTACTGGCTTTTCTGTAGTGAGCCCTATAGTGGTATTTAAGTTAACTCCACCACTTTCAAATGCTAATGAAACAGAACTAAGTATAAATACTATCTTCAAATTGCATTGTATAACAGAGCAAAATAAAAAAGGCTGCTTTACCCCTAAAGAGTTAGCAGCAGATTTTGGAGTTACTTTACGAAGCATGAATAGAATACTGGAAAAGCTTGAAAAACAAGGATATGTAAAGGTTGTAGGTAAAAGAGTAATGTCGAATGCAGGCCGGCCAAGTAGAATTGTAAAAATATTGTTTTAATCAAAACCTTGAACTTCATTCATTCTGAAACACTCCCGAGTCTAATCCATAATGTATCTTTATAATACAACCTCATTCTTTCTAATAGAAACATTATTTACATTGAAGTGATATCCTATTTTTCCCATTTTGTAGTTTCAAAGTTGTTTCAAACGGGTATAATATAAACCACAAATTTTAATTTAAATTGGAGGTATTTACATGAATCAAGTCATTAGTACCTATACAAATCACAGGTCGATTAGAAGCTATTTAGATAAAGATGTTTCAGATGAATATATAGACTTAATAGTAAAGTCTGCTCAACATGCTCCTTCATCTATCAATGGACAGCAAGTTAGTATTATAGCTGTTAGAAATAAGGATACTAAAAAGAAAATAGCTGAACTTGCAGGCGGTCAACCTTGGATAGATGAAGCACCAGTATTTTTATTATTTGCATTAGATTTTTACAGAGCAAAAATTGCTTGCAATAAAAACAGCGAAGAAATAGTGATAACTCAGAGTCTGGAAAGTATAATGGTTGGTAGTGTTGATGTTGGTATCGCCATGGGAAATGCTATAGGTGCTGCTGAATCCTTAGGTCTTGGCATAGTTCCCATTGGTGCTGTAAGAAATGAGCCAGAGGAATTTATTAAGCTATTGAATTTACCTGAATATGTTTACCCTGTTGCTGGTCTTGTAGTAGGGTATCCTAAGGATAACTCCGCATTAAAACCAAGACTTCCAAAGGAAGCAGTTTTCCATGAAGAGTCATATAATCATGATCTAGAGAGTATTATTGATAGATATGATGAAGAAATAAGTAAATATATGATAGATAGAACCAATGGTGAAGATGATAAAACTTGGTCACAGGGTATATCTAACTTCTACAAATTTGTTTATTTTCCTAAGGTTTATACTTCTATTAAAAACCAAGGATTTGATAATAATAAATAATTAAAATATGATGCTTCAATTATTAAAACCCTCTAAATTAGAGGGTTTTAATAATTATTTCAATATAAGATTATTTCAATTTATCAATTTCAAGATCTCCCATATCTTTTTCTTCTAATCTTCTTGTCACCGATTGCTCAATTAAAGTTTTTATCAGCACAGTAATAGGAACTCCAAGTAGCATTCCCCAAACACCCATAATAGCTCCACCAACTGTAACAGATGTAATGATCCAGAAGGCTCCCACGCCTACCTTGTCACCTAAAATCTTTGGACCTAAATAAAGACCGTCAAATTGTTGTAATGCAATAATTATGATACCAAGCCATAGAGCTTGCATAGGGTCTGGACTTGTAATAAGTGTGATTATTACAGCCGGTATTCCACCCATAAATGGTCCAAAGTAAGGAATCATATTTGTGGCACCTATTATTAGCGCAATTATTAAAGCATAAGGAATCCTCACTACTAGTAAAATAGCAAAACACAAAGCACCTATGATAGCCGAATCTAAAAATTTGCCATTAAAGAAACTTAAAAAAATCTCATTACTTTTACGAGCAACATAAAGTATATGATCGGCATCGTCTTTTTTGTTATAAGCATAAAGCATTCTTTTAAAACGAGCTGTTAAGTCATCTTTATCTAAAAGCATATAAATAGCTATGAAGATACTGATTACAGTACTGAAAATACTTGAAGTTATCGATACAATTCTAGTCATTACACCTTCTACAAGCTTTGATGCTAGTGTGCTAAAGTTTTGAATAATATATTCAATAGATTCATCTAAATAGTTCATCACCGATGCCGATAGCTCTTTGCTCCCAAAACCCGCTAAAATACTTTCTACGGCTCTATCTACGTCCTCCCTCGATGATGGTATACTCTTTATTATCTCGGTTGTACTTTGTGCGATACTTGGCACAACTATTTGTATAATAAATATGATTAATACAATAAATATACCAAAAATAATCAAGACGCTTCTTCCACGTTTTATCTTTAGTTTAGCACTGGTAAACTTAACTAATGGGTTTAATAAATATGCGATAATAAAAGCACTTACTACGGGCTTAACAATCTTGACACCCTTAGCAAGATACTGTGTATTACTGACAAAAAGATAAAATAAAACTCCAAAAACCGTCAGTAATAGCAACTTCTTAAATGTTAGTCTTTCGTTTATTCCACTATTCATTTTTTCATCCCTTCATTTTCATTTCTATGAGTTCATCTATATATAATACGATAAACATCTTACATTCTGAAGATTTGACAGCCAACGCTTTTAGGGATGTTAAATCTTCGGAATGTAATAGATTTTTCGTAATTTATATATATAATACGATAAACATCTTACATTCTGGAGATTTGACAGCCAACGTTTTTGGCGATTTTGAATCTTAGGAATGTAATAGATTTTTCGTAGCTTACATATATTGATTATCTCACTATTGCAATGCTAATTATACCTTTATTTGTAAGTCAAGTCAAAAACAGCTATAGATATATGTCCATCTCTTTTTTCATTGAATTTAAGAGTTAACTACTCATAACTTATTTCTTCTATTTTCTATATTTTTCTCTTTCTGTTTCATATAGGTTATTCCCATAACTATCTATAACCGCTATTACTGGAAAATCAACTACTTCAAGCTTTCTTATGGCCTCTGGACCTAAATCTTCATAAGCAATAATTTCTGACTTCTTTATTGAATCTGAAATCAGTGCACCAGCTCCACCAATAGCGGCAAAGTATACTGCTCCGTGCCCCTTCATTCCTTCTATAACTTTTTCGCTTCTGCTCCCCTTACCAATCATACCATTCAATCCTAGCTCAAGTAATGGAAGTGTTAGATCATCCATTCTATAACTCGTCGTAGGCCCGGCTGATCCAATTACTTGACCAGGCTTGGCTGGGGCCGGCCCCACATAGTATATAATCTGATCCTTTATATCAAATGGCAGTTCCTCGCCCTTTTCTAGTGCATCTATTAACCTCTGATGTGCTGCATCTCTACCTGTATATATTGTCCCTGTTATATGAACGGTATCTTCAGCCTTTAAAGATTTAATCTTATCTTTAGTTAAAGGTGTAGATATTTTCTTAATATTAGCGGTCATACTAATCTTCTCCTTTCTAACTCAGATTATTGGTCTATATTATTCTTTCCTCATGCCTAGCAGCATGGCAATTTATATTAACTGCTACAGGTAGTCCTGCTATATGAGTGGCAAAAACATCAATATTAACAGTAAGGGCAGTAGTCCTTCCACCTAAACCTTGGGGTCCTATACCAAGGTCATTAATCTTCTGCAGAAGTCTTTCTTCCATTTCTTTAATATGCTCTAGTTTATTATGCTCACCAATCGGTCTTACTAAGGCCTTTTTAGCCATATATGTTGCTTTATCTAATGTTCCACCAATACCTACACCTACAACGATAGGTGGACATGGGTTAGGTCCAGCTTGAGATACAGTTTCAACAATGAAATCTTCTACTCCCTTTGGTCCATCAGAGGGTTTTAACATCTTTGTTTTACTCATATTTTCACTACCGAAACCTTTAGGAGCAAAGGTTATTTTAATCTTATCTCCTGGAATTATATCGTAATATATTATAGCCGGTGTATTATCTCCTGTATTTTCTCTAATCAATGGATCTCCCACAACTGACTTTCTTAAGTAACCTTCTTTATAACCTTCTCTTACACCTTCATTTATTGCATCGCTTATATTTCCACCTATTAATTGAACCTCTTGTCCAATTTCCACAAATACTACAGCCATTCCAGTATCTTGACACATAGGAACCTCATTATTCTTGGCTATCTCTGCATTTCTAATAAGACTCTCTATTATTCCTCTTCCTACAGGGGACTCTTCATTTTCTTTAAATCTTTGAAAGGCTTCTAAAACATCCTGCCCAAGATTATAATTAGCACTTATACACATTTCTTTCATAGCTAATTTAATTTCTCTCACATCAACTTTTCTCAATTTCTTACCTCCCAAATCTTTTTATTGGTATTTGAGGAAATTGTATAGTTATCCTATACAATACTTATACCATTATCTCTAGTTTGAAAATCTATATACTTATATTCTATATCCTATATACAATTCCCTCAAATCTTATTTACGAAATTGAGTAATTATATTTTCTATAAAAATAGTTCTTATTCCGAATTATTCATGAAAAATTCGGGCTTAGTTATTTTCTTAATAATTCCATAACATCTTTAAATGGCTAAATCCAGTCTGTACCATTTTTCCTATTGTATAGTACTGACGATTAAACCATTCATATCCTTCTTCAAGTTCCATTACATTCATTTGCTTTGGCCTGAATACTACATGTGTACAATCATACTTTGACCAGTCTGTTGTTAGAAGCCGCCCCTCACTTTTAAATTTTTCAAAACTCCTCGTTCCTGGAAAAGGTGTTAAGATTATAGGATAGCATCCATCGACCTTTATATAGTTAATATAATCAAGGGTATTTTTAAAAATATTTTTATCATGACTATCAAAACCAAAAACTACACATGTATCTATAACAATACCATAGTAATGCAGTTTCCTTATATATTCCTTATACACTTCTACATCTTTGAAACTCTTGTCTTTTTCATTAAATTCATGATAATCTGAAATATTTAAACCGGTAAGTGTATATTTCATACCGCTTTCTACGGCCAATCTTAGTAAAGCGTCATCCTTTGCTATGTTAATTGGTATATCCCCTACCAATTTGACATCTAAGGGTATAAGTTCTTTGAATAATTCCAAAATATAACCTTCATCACTCAATATGTTATCTCCTTGAAGTTCTATCGTTCTTGACCCGCTACTTTTTATCTCATCAATGACATTTTCTATTGGACGATATCTGGTTTTATCAAATGATGGTGCTTCAGCAGAATGTGAACATCCAAATTTACCATCCCTCGAAACAAGAACCGAATACACACGGTTATATTTAGTCTTATCAAAAAGATGAATAGGATATGGTTTTACAATTGCTAAATCAACATGTTCTCTATTCTCATATTTCTCTTTTAAGCATCCTTTTTGAAAATCTTCTATAAGGTTTTTCCATACACCTTCTACTTCTCCAATAATTACAGCATCACCATATTGCAAGGCCTCATCTGGTATAGCCGTTGGATGAAGCCCTCCTAAGACTACAACCTTACCACCATTCTTAAATTCCTTCGCTAATTGATATGCTCTCATGATATTTGGAGTTGATGAAAATATAGCTATCAGATCGGCATCTGTATTAAAATTCACTTTAGAATTAACAGTTTCATCTATTAATTCTACTTCAATACCAGCAGGAGTTTCAGCTGCTGCAGAAAATATTCCTTGAGGTAGTGTAGCCATATATTTTACTAGGTCATTGAATTGACTTTTCGCTAAGGCTTTAATTAAACAAACCTTCATGATTTTATGCCTCCCTTACTCTCGGGCTATAAAACAATAATTCTTATATTATATAATAGACCTTAAAGTAATTCTAAGGTCACAGATTGTTGACAAAGTCAACAAGATGACAGGCTGTTGAGAAAGTTGAAGTTTGAGGCGTGCTGAGAGCAAGAGACCGCAGCGTATACAGAGATACGTAAGGGTTCTTGATTGAAGCAACAACGAAGAAATTCGGGTTTGTCAACAGCCTGAGACCTTAGAGTAATTCTAAGGTCAATAGTTTTTTAATTAATAGTTATATCTTTTTGCTCTGTCTTTAGATATTTAGCTTTGATATCATCGAAAATCACATATATGACCGGTACAAAAACTAGTATGAGCACGTCTGAGAGTATAAGCCCTCCCGTTACTACTGCTGCCATTGGCGCTAGGGTTTTTGCCTTTTCCACAATCAACATTGGAACTAATGCTAGAACTGTAGTAAGGGTTGTCATAAGTATCGGTCTAAGTCTTATAGGTCCAGCATTTACAATAGCTTCATGTCTGCTTTCTCCGTTGTTTCTTCTTATGTTTATATAATCTATAAGAAGGATCGCATCGTTTACTACTACTCCCGAGAGGACTATTGCACCAATAATCGCCGGAACACTCATTGTTTTGTTAAATACAAACAGTCCTATGGCACCACCTCCAAAGGCAAGGGGTACAGAAAGTATTATTATAAATGGATTTAATAAAGATTCAAATTGGGATGCAAGTATCATGTACACTAATATAACAGATACTACCAACACCATTCCCAAATCCTTAAAGGATTTATCCATTTCTTGGCTTTGACCTCCAATTTTATAGTAGTAGCCCTGTGGTAGGGAATAATTTTTTAATTTATCCTTTACGTCCTTAGAAATACTCCCTAAATCTCTACCGTAAACATTGGAGGATATAGACATCTTAATTTGCTGCCTCTCCTTATTGATCGATACCGGTCCTCTGCTTATTTCTATATCTGTAAATGATTCTATTGGAATGCTTATACCATCCTTTAATACTACATTTAGTCCTTTTAAAGTTGACATACTTTCCTTGAGGCTACCGTCTCCAGATATTCTAATATCTATTTCTCTTCCATTCTTTTTCAATTTGGAAACCTTGGCACCTATTAAGCTTTTCTGAATAATATTTGATGCATAGGAGGTATCTACCCCATATCTAACTGCCCTTTCTTTATCCATAACTATCTTTACCTCAGGGCTTCCATTGGTCAAACTGCTCTTTACATCCTCTATCCCTTCTACCATCTTAATAATCTCAACAAAATCATCGCTTATTTTTGAAAGGCTTTTATAATTATCACCATATATATTTACAACAAAGGCTTTTTTTCCCGAAGCAGAGTCAATTGCTGATGATGTCTCTAGGCGTATTTTAGCTCCTGCAATACTTTTTGTCCTTTTCCTTACTTCATTAGCTACATCCTTTAGGCTTCTATCTCTTTTTTTGATATCTATCAATTCTACTGTTAAATTTGCTTCATTTTCCGATGCCATTGACTCACCGTCTGAGCCCACCACAGAGTAAAGGGTTTCTATTTCCTTTATATCACTTATTCTATCTTCAACCTGCTTTGCAATCTTTATGGTATCATCTACTTTCATCCCTTTAGGCAAAGTGATCTTTATAGTAAAATATCCGTCATCCGATGGTGGAAACAATTCATATCCAACGGAAACCATTGATACTAAGCTAAGGAGAAATACTAAAGTGCTGATGACTATTACAGTCTTTTTGTGGTTTAATCCCCACTCTAGTTTCTTTCTGTATGAATCTGCAAATTTTTTATAGCCTTTATCAAACCACCGTAGGAGACTTGTAGTTATTGTTAGTTTTTTGTTATCCATATCTTCAACCTTGAGTAATATCGAGGATAATACGGGAACTACAGTAAGGGCCACAATCAATGATGCCATAAGGGAGAAAGATACTGATAAGGCTAAATCCTTGAAAAGTTCCGCAATGAACCCCTTTAGAAATACTATAGGTAAAAATACCACAACGGTAGTAAGTGTTGATGCAATAACTGAAAGCCCAACTTCTGATACTCCCTTTACGGCAGCATCAAACTTTGAGTGTCCGCTCTGACGGTATCTGTATATATTCTCAAGTACTACTATAGAGTTATCTACAAGCATACCTACTCCTAAAGCTAGACCTCCCAGGGTCATCATATTAATAGAAACCTTACTTAGAAACATCATTACAAAGGTTGCTATTATAGCTATAGGGAGTGATAGTCCTACTATAAATGTGGTTCTTATATTCATCAAAAATACATACAGTACCACTATAGCAAGAATCCCTCCGACAACAGCTGATTTAGCAACATTCTTTATAAGCACTTTAATAATCTTTGATTGATCAAAAATTACCTTTAATTCTATTTGAGGAAATTCTTCCTTCATTTTCTCAATTTCCTTATTAATTTTACTTCCTACGGCTACTATATTAGCTCCAGACTGTTTTTTAATCGATATATTTATCCATTCCTTACCATTAACTTTAGCTACAGAATTTTCTTTTTTGTCAACATATTCTATACTACCAAGTTCTTCAAGTCCTACAGGTTCACCATTTGGAAGAAAGATCATTAACTCCTTAATCTCCTCGACAGTTTTAAGTTCTCCAAGGGTTCTGATTAAAAATTCTTGAGTACCACTCTTTATAATACCACTGGGCCAGTTTAGATTTTGATTTTTTAACTTGTCACCTATATAATCCACCGTTATTCCATATCCAATTAGTTTCTCATTATCTATATTTATCTTTACATGTTTCTCTCTTCCTCCAAATACCTTAACAGATCCTACACCATTAATTCTTTCTAATCTCGGTTTAATCTTCTTTAATGTAAAATGTTTTGCTTTGTCTATATCGCCCTCCATTATGACTCCTATCTCAAATACCGAAGAATCATTTGGATTTATCTTCATAACAGAGGGTTTAGTTGCTCCCTTTGGGAGCTTACTTCTTATCTCGTCAATCTTATCCCTAACTTCTAGAGCTGCAAAATCCATATCGGTTCCCATGTTCAGCTCCGCAATAACTAAAGAACTGTAGCTTGATGATATTGACTCTATTTTTTTCAAATTTCCTATCGTTGCTATTGCTTCTTCTAAGGGCTTTGTCACCATATTTTCCATTTCCTTAGGACCTGCCCCTTCATAGTAGGAATCTACTATGATATATGGAATATCGATTTTTGGAAAAAGATCTACTGGAAGCTTTGTCAGGGAAATAAAGCCTAAAAGAATGATCGCCAGTACGGCCATAATAACAGTTATTGGCCGACTCACACAAGTTCTAAAGAATCTCATATATTAAACCTCCATATAAAACCACCAAAAGATTATATCGCCTCAATTTTATTTTTAATTTTTATACTTATATCATCAAATATTGTATACATAACGGGTATCATCATCAATATCAATACATCTGCAAGAATCAGTCCCCCAATAACTACTGCTGCCATCGGAGCCAGAGTAGATGATCCCCTTGATACAAGCATCGGTACAAGACCTAAAACCGTAGTAATGGTTGTCATTATAATCGGTCTTAGTCTTATTGGTCCTGCACTTAATATCGCTTCTTCCCTGCTCTCTCCCTCTTTTCTTCTGATATCAATATAATCTATCAGCAAGATCGAGTCATTAACTACTACACCAGAAAGGACAATTGAGCCAATAATAGCTGGAACACTTAGAGGCTGACCAAATACAAGCAAACCTAAAATTCCTCCTCCAAAGGCTAATGGTACCGATAGTATTATGATAAAAGGATTTAATAGTGATTCAAATTGTGATGCCAAAATCATATATACAAGAACAACCGCTACTATCATTGCTCCAGATAAATCACTAAAATTCTTTTTAATCTTTTCATTCTCTCCTCCAAATTTGTAGTATACGTCATCAGGAAGGGGATATTTCTTAAGCTCATTATCGATTTTTTTTATAATGCTGCCTAGATCTCCACCTGATATATTTCCCGTTATGGAGACGATTCTGGTTTGCTTTTCTCTATCTATTGCAGCAGGACTTCTATCAATTTTTATATCTGCAATCTTAGATATTGGAATCTTTATATCCTTTTCCCCATAAACTGTAATCTGATCGATATTTGATATATTGTCTGCGAAGCTCTTATCTCCTTTTATTTTTATATCTATTTCATTTCCATCCATTTTAAGCTTTGTAGAGACTATGCCAACTATATTTCCTTGAATATACCTGCCGATGCTCTTAGCAGTTAACCCAAACTTAGCAGCCTTTACTCTATCTACAATAATTTGAACCTCAGGATTACCAGTCTTCATGCTAAGGCTTATATCCTTAACACCTTCTACTTTCTTAACTATTTCTTGAAACTCACTTCCTATTTTTTCAAGCTTCCCTAGATCATTACTAAAGACATTTATTTCAATGGGCTTTTTATTGTCACCCATTAAATCAGTCATAGAATTGACTTCTATCCTTGTCTCAACTCCAGCCAAATCTTTTAAGTAGCTTCTAGCTTCATCTACTATCTCGTCTATAGTTCTTTTTCTATCATTAAATCCTGTAGTAGTAACTAGAATCTCCGACGTGTTTTCCCCTGAAGAATCGTTGGCTAATTCATTATCAGACACTCCAATGATAGAGTGAATTGTCTTGATCTCAGGTATTTTTCTAATTACCGTCTCAATTTCTTCGACTGCTTCAAGGGTACGATCAATCTTAGTTCCACGAGGTAATGAAGCCTTTATAGTGAACCTTCCTTCATCTACCTTTGGGAATAGCCCTGTATCTAGAAATACCAATGATATGCAGCTTGCTATAAATACAATAAGCCCAATGACCATAACTGTTTTTCTATGGCTTAGTCCCCATCGCAGCTTGCTTTTATAGCCTTCAACAAATTTATTAAATAGACTATCAAAGAGCTTAAAAAATGCACCTTTTCCTTTCTTTTCTACTTCTCTCTCTAAGCTTTCCTTACTATCATGTAAATGCTTCTCATCAACCTTTAGCAGTTTTGATGCAAGCATTGGTATCACTGTTAAAGCCACCACCAATGAAGCTAAGAGGGAAAATGTAACGGTCAGTGCCAATGTGCTGAAAAGCTTAGCTATCATTCCCTCTAAGAATATAACCGGTAAAAATACCGCAACAGTTGTCAAGGTCGATGCTGTAACAGATAACCCGACCTCTTCAGTTGCTTTTACGGCGGCTTCCTTAGTAGAATATCCAAGCTGCCTAAACCTGTATATATTTTCAAGAACTACTATAGAGTTATCAACCAGCATACCTCCGCTGAGGGCTAACCCTCCCAGTGTCATCATATTGATGGTAATCTTTTTGAAGTAAAGCATCGTGAATGTAGCAATTATCGAAACCGGTAGGGACAATCCTATGATTAATGTCGTCCTTATATTACGCAGGAAAACATATAGTACTGCAACTGCAAGTATCCCCCCAACAATTACGGTATTTACAATATTCTTAATCAGTTTCTTGATAACCACCGACTGATCAAAGACTATATGAAGCTTTAAATCAGGAAATTCCTCCTCAATCCTACGAAGCTCCTTTCCTATATCCTCCCCTATTTTTACAGTGTTGGCTCCCGATTGTTTTTTTATCGATATATTTATGGCCTTTATTCCATCGGTTTTTACCAAGGACTTCTCCTTTTTATAAACATAATCTATATCTGCCACTTCCTTTAGAAATACAATTCCCCCATTTGGAAGCAGTATGGGAAGGTCCCTTATATCCTCAATGTCGTTAAATTCCCCTACGGTTCTAATTAGCAGATCCTGAGTTCCTTTTTTAACCGTTCCACCTGGCCAATTAAGGTTTTGCCTCTCAATTATGTCAGATATATAATCTACCTTAAGTCCATAGCCTTCTACTTTTTTTCTGTTCAGTACAACCTGTATCTCCTTTTCCTTTCCCCCCATTATGTTTACAGAGGCTACTCCTTCTATCCTCTCTAGCTTTGGTTTTATCTTTTTATCGGCAAACTTTTTCATCTTTTCTGTGTTTTCCGATGCAATAGATATTCTCATAATAGGCTTTGCATTTGGATTGATCTTTTGAACCTTTGGATTAGATGCCCCATCTGGCAGTTCCCAAGCTAAAAGATCAATTTTTTCTCTGGCCTCCAATGCGGCGTAGTTCATATTAACTCCATAGCTTAGCTCTGCAATAACTACAGATTTTCCCTCGGTAGAAGTAGATCTTATACTTTTAAGATTTTTCATAGTTCCAAGGGTTTCTTCCATTGGTTTTGTTATAAGCTGTTCTATTTCCTTCGGGCCCACGCCCTTGTACTTTGTTGTAACTACAATATATGGTTTTTCAATATCGGGAAACAGATCAATGGGAAGCTTGAAAACCGATATAGCCCCAAGAAATATTACTACAAGCATCATCATAATCGTAGTAATAGGTCTTTTAACACATAATTTAGGTAGACTCATCTCTATTCTCCCTTCACAACCTTGATTGTTGTCCCATCTTTTATATAATTTTGTCCTTTAATTATTACTAAATCCTCTTCTTTAAGACCCTCTAATATTTCAATATACTCTTCCTTTCCAAGTCCAGTCTTTACTTCCTTTAGCTGGGCCTTATCACCGGAAGATACATAAACGACATCCTTTCCATCCTTCTTGATAACCGACTGCCCCTTTACGGCAAAGGAATCTTCTCTAGTCTTCATAGGAATTCTTATTTTTGCAAACATTCCTGGTTTAATTAGATTCTTATCATTTTTTATCAAAACCTTAACTGGATAAAGCTTTGTTTTTTCATCTGCTAGCGGACTAATGGTCTCTATAGTACCTTTAAACAACTCTTTATCTGATATCGCATCTATTTCCACTTCAATCTCTTTACCCTTATGCAATTTATTAATAATGTTTTCCGTAACATTGATTTCAACATAGACATTATCTATGTCAATTATTACCGCTACTGCTCCTGAATTTGGAATAAACTCTCCCTTTTCAAAGAGACACTTACCTACGATTCCATTTATCGGAGAAATTATTGTAGTCTTTTTCACATTTTTTAGTGCCCTATCATATTCTGACTTTGCTTGATTTAGCTCTGCCTTAGAAACATCTAGTTTAGTCATCGATGCTCTTCTTTCACTCTCTTCATATTCTTTCTTTGAAATCGCTCCTTCTGAATACAGCTTTTTTATTCTTTCGAAGTCCTTGTTGTTGTAACTGTAGCTTTCCGAATCCAATCTATAGCTTGCTTGTGCCTGCTCATAGCTCTTCTTTAATCTATCCACTTCCTTTTCAATCGTATCCCTGTCAAGGGCATATAGGACATCTCCCTTTTTTACTCTGTCACCTATCTCTACCATCTTTTCTACAACCTTGGCAGTTATCTCAGAACCCACTTCAATTTTTTTTACTGATTTTATTTCTCCTACAAATATACTTTCTTTTACAAAGGTCATCCGCTTTACCTTTTCAACCTCAACAGGTACATAATCATCATTAGCTTTTTCTCCCTCAACATTGCCCTCATACTCATATCCAGCTTCTTCTCTATTTTCATTCCCGTCTCCTAGATAATAAGTAATATTGTCCTTAAATAAAAAGCCAGCGACTAATATGAATCCTATTATAATACTGGCTATAACCACACCCGTTCTTTTTCTTTTCATGATACTCCTCCTAGACTTTTGATTACCGACACCATAAAACCACATTTTATAAGCGCCTATAATAAAATAATAATCCTTGGAGTTACTCCAAGGTCAATAGTTTTTTGTTGATTTGTCATATTTCATATTTAGTATCTTGGCTAAGGCTGAGAGCATTGGAGCAACTCAAGCCTCCATAGATTTTTATCAATTTCGTTATTGATCTCAGATTAGTTATGTAAGAGGGGCAAAAAAATAATTAAGGTGTTTCAGAATGACGAATTTCTGAAACACCTCTGTGCTGAATTCATAAAAGACTTTTATGAGACAGAATAATAACTTTTTATTATTCTTTTATAGGAACCCATATTTCAATAACACTTTTACTCTCATCATGTTCACCTTTAATACTTAGAATAGATCTTTCTATTATATCCCCACTTATTTGTATTTTATTTTTATATATAAAGTCCATAATTTCATAATATCTTTTATAAATCTTATCGTAAGAATCGCAGTAAATGCTATATATACAACTTGCACTTTCAAGATAAGTGAGCTTTGCATTCATTTTATCAGGTTTGTACTCTGAAATTAGTCCGAATGCATTATATTTAATATCATATTTTGCAAAGGCTTCTTTATCGATGGTAAATATGAATTCAGCAAAAGCAGTCCAGTCTTTATTTATTTTTCTATTTACTTCAACTAATCTATAAAGATCAAATTCTTGGCTTTCATCAATCTCTTCTAAAACCTGCCACATTGGAGGTCTCCTTTTAATGCATATTTCATCATCTTCTTTCAAATACAAAGCCTTTTTCTTAAGCTCACTCACACCAAATTTCAGTGATAAAAGCTCTTGTATATACTCTTCAATCTTTTCTTCTTCATCATCAAGCAAATTTATAAAACTATCAATGTCTTTGATATCTAAATTTTCACTTATTTTTTCTAAAGGCATGTTGATAGCTTTAAAAAGCAGTATCATATATAATCTATCAAATTGGTTTATGTGATAATATCTATAGCTTTTTTCACTTATCTTTTCAGGTTTAATTAATCCAATTTTATCATAATATCTTAGAGTATCCGTTGAGATGTTAAAAATCTTGGCAACTTCTCCAATCAAGTAGTATTCCTTCATAATACCCCACCTTTTCTATTGACATTATTCCATTTCGTCTTTACCGCCCAATATACTTATACAATACCATAAACTTTTACATTCAATATTCTCTTTACTATCAAATATCCTAAAATATTTACAAAGCTCACAGCTATCATACTTGCGATGGCAGCTCCTGTAATCCCAAGAGTAGGTATCAATAAAAAATTTAATACCGTATTAATTGATGCAGCTGAAATTTTACCTATCATATTTACCTTGGACCTACCGGTCATACAAACTATATACCACACACTGCCCACAGATGCATTTATAAGCTGACCTATTCCTCTATATACAATGACATATTGTCCTCCAATAAACTCAGGTCCAAAATGGCTTAATATGCTCTTTCTAAAAATGACTGTCATCAAAACTATTATACTAGATATAGCAGCAAGTGATCTAGCTGATATCTTATACATTTTTCTAAGCTTTTCCAATTTGTCATCATGATATAGCTTAGCAACTATAGGCGGAAACACTGTATTAAGCACTACTAATAAAATCGATGGAAATGTTGCTATCTTAGCTGCCACACTATATACTGCAACCTCTTGTTTACCCAGCATATTACCTATCATTATCATATCTATATTATTCATTATAAGCCACATCATCGATCCAACCATTAAGGGTAAAGAATACTTTATAACTTCGCTGGTTATGAAGAATTCTCCAAACATATTTCTTGCTCTAGTAAAATAGAACATTAAACATAGTACGACTGAAATATATGTTGCAAAGATTATGTATAAAGAATTAATCCCGTATAGATTAAAGAATACCCATGAAAGAACTATTTTAAGTGTAAAACCTACTAAAATCCTTACAGCGAAGAACTCTTTTATATTCTGTTTCACCCTGTATATACTAAAAAATATGTCTTCCGCAGATAAAAACCATATCAAAGGTAGCATAGCCCTAACTGTTCCATCCTTTATAAAAATAAAGAGAACTAGAATTATAAAAATACTTGTTAGAAAATTCAACACAAATGAGGATGTAATATATTTATTTCCCTTCCTTGGTATATAATAAAGAAGTCCCATACTTAGTCCTAATGATGCAAAAAAGGCAGCCATTACAACTATGGAATACCCATAGGTATACTTTCCTAATATGTCTGCCCCATATAATTTTGTAACTACAAATGGAAATAGCATATTCAATAGAAAGGTTGCCATATTTCCTATAAATGACTCTAGAAGTTTTTTGGAAAAATTTTCGGTAACCATACACCCATACCCCATTATAATTAGATTTTTTAAAGGCTAATCAATGCAGTTAGTTCATCAGCTTTAACTCTTAAGTGATGAACAATCTCTCGCATCTCTATCTCACTTAGAGCACCATTTACAAATCCTACAGCTAAAGCCGAAATAACCTCTCCCCTTGAATTATATATAGGCACTGCCAGTTTTCGTATTGAATACTTTATCTTTCCAAAATCATCAGAATACCCTTCTTTTCTTGCAAACTCTATATATTTTTCTAAATCTTCATCAGAAGGTATTTCCTTACTCCTCTCTTCACTGTTTTTAACGATTTCCATTAACGTTTTCCTTCTATCTTCAGAAAGATTTGCCATATATACGAATCCCCAGGGCCTCGATAAAAACTGTTTGCTAACATTTCCAACTTTCTGCATAACCACGCTATCTACATTTATAGCTTTATCTAGGGCAATTACCGATTCATCTGAAAAGCCGAATAACATAGCTGTTGCCTCATACTTTTGGCTTATTTCCTTCAATATGGAAGATGCCCTCTTCAATATTCCATTCCATATCGAATCACTTTTGGCAAGGGTAAATATCCTTGATCCTAATATATATTTTCCTTTATCATTTTTCACCAAATAGGATTTTGATACTAGAATCTTTAAAATTCTATTTAAGCTACTCACACTTATTTTTTTCATTTCACTAATTGCATTAAATCCCAGTTCACCTTCTTCAGCAATCAGCTCAATTATTTCTAAGCCCTTTGTAAGGGCCGGAGCTGGACTTTTGTTCATATTTTTTCCCTCCCCATCACATCAACTTTCATATATGGCAGTTCAACAACCGTATAAGAAAGTAATCTTCAGAAAAATTATATCACAATAGTTTAAATTTTTCAAAACAAAAACACCCTATCGTCTATAATTTTTTAAGCAATTAAGGTGTTTTATTGTTCATTTATATTAGTCTTATTTATTGTTTTATTTGGATACTCCTATTACCTTCCAATGCCTAAGTAGCTTGGATATTATGTTATTCCTTTTACAATGACCGTATCACATTTAGCCGCCCTTAATCTAAACTTCAAAATTTCTTGATATTGGTCTGATTCATACCAATCTCTTAAGTCATCTTCACTTTCAAACTCAATAATAATCATCCTAGAATACTTCCATTCACCTTCAAGAATAGTTGGCTGATTTTCAACAACAAGGTATTTGCCCTTGAATTTATCAAACACATCGCCACACCGTTCTAAATACTTTTGATACTCCTTTTCATCCTCAATTCTTATTTGGGCAACAAAATATACACTCATATAATTCTCCCCCCCTTGAAATTATAATCATTATATCATATGAAAACTCAGAGACATCAAGGCTCTCCATTTTGATTGTATTTTTCTCGGAAAATGATCTAAATAAAGCTTCCTCTATATACTTTGGGCTTCTATCATAGGCTAATACAAATTAAGCAGTAGTTTCAAAGAATGCCGTTATGCTTTCGTTATTGTAATTCATACTTTGAGTGTAAGCATTGACACTCATAGTTATATAACTTGTATTTACTGCTACATTAAAATAATTATTCTCATTCTCATCATCATTAGAGTTTGGACGAGGTCTTGACATCATACCTTTCATTAGTTCCTCAGGTGGTGGTAACCTAAGTCCATTATCTTTTCCTAAGGCATGCCTTTCGTCACTGTTAATCTTCCCATCAGCGTCGGTATCATATTTGTTCATAATTTCATCAGCATCTAATGAAATACCTAACTTTTCAGATGAGTACGAAGCATATTCTTCAATTTCACTTTTACTCCACTTACCATCGCTATCTGTATCAAGATTTGGTCCGCCTTTAGGGCCACCTTTAGGACCTGGCCCTGGAGGTCTACCTCCTTGAGGACCACCTGGACCCTGAGGCCCCTTAGCCATATCTGTATTTCCCTCTGTTGATGTATTATAATTCACATATGTAAGGGATGAGTAACTATTTAAACCGCTTATCATCATAGTGGATCACTCCATTTCGTAATCTACACTCTATAACAACCTCACTAACTTAGTTCACACCAAAGATAGAAGCCCCCCCTCTAATCTTAAAACATGAATGTGATAGTTCTGTGTTAAAAGTAATATAATTATGAAAATTTTTGTATAAGCAGATTAAATTTACATAATCCTCCCTTGATTAATCCTAAAAATTACATGAGTGTCTTAAAACTGTTCCTCATCATTTTGCTGTTTAAAATAATTCTTTGTTCTTCTTACGAACATAGGTAAAAGAATAATTGTTATTATTCCTCCTACTACTTCTGATAGTGGTTGAGCAGATATTGCAAATATAAATCCAAACTCCTTGAAAATAAAGAGTAGTGGTATAAACAGTACAATTTGTTGGAAGGCAAAAAGAATTGTTGAGGTTATCTCCATTCCCACAGGCTGCATGGCATATAATACCACGTTTGTTGTGAATATGAATGGAGCTGTAAAACCATATATCAAGGCTGGTACCCTAATCAACTCTATTATATCTGACGAGTCAGTAAATATCCTTACTACAACGCTGCTGTTAATCACTAATATGAGATTTATACCTGTAACTACTATGAATACAGCCCATGCCGATTTTTTTAAAACCTCAAAAAATCTTTCTATTTTCTTTGCTCCTACACTATATGCAAGTATAACTAAGGATACACTCATAATTCCGCTTGCAATAGAGCTGCTTATAGAAAAGACGTATCCGGTAATAGTCTGCACACCGAGTGCTTCCGACCCAAATTCAGCTATAATTTTGCTCTCTATGCCCAATGTTAATGATAATAATATCATCGAAAAGAATGTTGGCATCCCCAGGCCTATAACTTCTTTAAAATATTCCCTACTTAATTTCAACTCTTTAATCCTAAAACTCATAACCATTTTATTAGAATTAATATATTTCACTAATATGATAATTTGCAAAAGGACTGCTGTAAGTGTTCCTAAAGCTGCCCCCTCAACACCTATTTCAAGCATACCAATTAACACATAATTAATAATAGCATTTAGTAGTAACTGGATAAGTGTGGTTATTAGTAGAAAGGTGTTTTTCCCTTCGGTGTATACAATTTTAGCAAATACCATAACCAATAAGAATATCGGCATACCTAAGCTTAGTATTCTTAAGTATACATCTGCAAAGTACCTAACTACATCTGAAACATCAAATATACTTAAAACACTTGGCACCATAAAATAAAATACCGCGCCACAAATGGTACCTGAAATTACGGTAGTAATAACCGTGTTTGCAAAATATTCATTGGCCTTTTGTATATTCTTCCCTCCTAAGTATCTGCTTATAGCTATTGATGCCCCTTCTGAAAGTAGTGTTGCCATAGATATCATAAATAACATAATCGGCAGGATTATTGTCATCGACGATACAGCTTCAGGCCCAAAATACTGACCCATAAATATGGCATCAATAAAACTATTGAGCTCGTCAAAAAGTGCCATCATCACTGCTGGTATACCCAGTTTAAATAATAACTTTAACGGTTTCTCCGTTAACATTATGTCTATATTATCTATTTTTTCTTTATTATTCTTCATTTGATCACTTCTTTTCTACTACCTGTATCTTAGATTCTTCACTTATAAAATGTTTACCCTTAGTAACTATACGTTCTCCGAACTTAATATCTCCAGTAATTTGTACCTTACCATCTACCTCTATGCCTTTTTCTACAAATACTTTTTTTACTTTTTCCTCTCCTATAAGTTTATATATATAGGCTTTCTCCCCTTCAAGGACTACTGACTTCTGCGGAACTAATATCTGATCCTTTATTTCTTCAATATCTAAAGTAATCTCAGCGTACATACCAGCTCTAATTGCCTCTATTTTATCAGTAATCTCTAGTGTTACTGGATAAGTTGCACTCACACTATCTATCTCTTGATTTATTTTTACTACCTTGGAATTAAAAGACTTATCTATACTTGGAACATAAATTTTACCGGAAATTTCTGTGTTAATTGTATCTATCATATCTTCTGTAACTGAAATCTTAGTTACGATTCTATCATCAATTATAATCTTGACTCCCGATTCTCCTCCTAATAACTCCCCTTTTTTCACATTGATATCAGCTACGGTTCCTTTGATCGGAGAGTTTATAATTAGTTTTTTCAAATTAGTTTTAGAACTTATTAAGGCTGTGGAGTGGTTCTTTTCCGCTAATTGATGGTCTAGCCTTGCCTTCTTAAACTCTTCCTCTGTTCCATCATACTCGTTTTTTGATACCGCACCCTCACTATATAACTTTTTTACATTATTAAATCTTTTCACAACATTTTCATATATTACTTGTGCCTGTTGCAGTTGTGTAGCAGCCTGTTTTATATTAAGCTCAAGCTTCTCATTTAGATCTTCACCATCTACTGCAAAAAGGGGTCTTCCTTTTTCTACAGACTCTCCAACCTTTACAAATACATTTTTCACAGTTCCTTCAATACTTGATTGAGCCAGTATTGTTTCCTTTGCTTTTAAGGATGATACTGAAAAAAGTTGATCTTTTATTACAGTCGGTTTTACTTCCATGGCCTCCACAGGTATATAGTCTACATTTTCTTTAATGACTTTTTCCTGGCTGTTTGAACAACCTAAGGTACTAAAGCCTAAAAATACAATTAAGAAAATTATTACACATCTTTTTAATATCAATGTTATTCCTCCAATCAATTATAGGTAACCAACTTTGAAGGTTAATAAAATTCAAAGAAAAAATGTAGAAGCGTTCATTATTTTATTTGAATTTTATTTCATTATAATGTTGGTGACCTGTATAGAGAGTTCTAAGTAAATCTTAATTTATACATATCAAAATATCCGATGCTGCTGGGGAGTTTTGATGTGTATAAATTAAAGTTTTGACTAGAATCTCTATGACTCATATCTAAACTTGTTTCACTTTTTTTCTAAAGTTGATTTTTATATTTTCTAATATGAAATATACAATTGGGACTATTAAAAGAATTAATATCGTTGATGTAATTAGCTTAAAAATAAGCGTATATGCCATTTGAGAATAATCCTCACTATATAATGCTAGGGGTAAAACGCCTCCAATTGTAGTCACAGATGTTGCTATAACTGGGATAAATCTAGACTTTCCTGCTTCCACTATAGCCTCCTCAAATGCCATTCCCTCATTTCTTCTCAATTGATTGATACAATCGATCAATACAATGGCATCGTTAACTGCAATACCAACTAGGGAAATGAGCCCCATAAAGGATAAAGTACTAAACTTAATTCCCACTAGTAAATGCCCCCATACAACACCAATAATAGCTAGTGGCACACTTAGCATAATTACAAATGGCTGACCAAAGGAATTAAATTGAGCTACCAGTATTGCGTATACAACTATTATTGCTAAGATCATTTTGTTTCTCATATCAGAATAAGACTCGCTCATTTTTTCAGCATATCCAGTATAGTGTATTTCAATATCTCCACCGAGTCTATTATCGCTATTTTCTATCTTTGATTTAAACTCCTCTAGAATAGCTTGTATTGTTACATTAGGATCATTTTCAGCAAGTATTGTTATCGTCCTCTTGCTGTCTACATGTTTTATTTTACCAACCCCCTGCATCTCTCTTACAGTAGCTATTGACCTGAAGGGGACTCTATTGCCTTCACTGGTTGTAAATTGTATTTTGTTTAAATCATCCTTTGCATCAAAGGAAGCTACTGAGCTCTTAAAGGTGACATCTATTTCTTTATTATTATCCTTTATCGTTGTTATCTTATCTCCGTTTATACCTTGCCATAGTTCAACATCCATGTTTTCCGGATTGAGACCTAGTGTGGCAGCTTTTTGTTTGTTATATTTTATTACATATTGTGTAAGCCCATTTCCTGTATTAAGCCTTGGATTAACTACACCCTCAATATCAGCTAAAATAGCTTTATATTTATTAGCATAGCTTTCTAGTAGTCTTAAATTGTCACCTCTCATCTCTATACTAATAGGTGCTCCTGCACCGTCTGAATCAGGAGTTGTTACATTAACTTCTATTCCCGGAACTTTTTTGAAATCATTTAACAAGTAATTTATCATATACTTACTATGAATATCTCTCTTGTCTTTGCTTACTAGTTCTACCGTTGCATTCACTTTATACTTATCAATCTCTGCAGTATATGTCTCAATTTCCTTATATGAAGATAGAGTTTTATGCATATCATTTGACAGTAATTTAGAATCTTCAAGTGTAGAGCCCTTTGGCATCAAAAGTTCTACATAATTGGTAGTGTTATCGGTTATAGGCATAGCCTCTTTTGGCAATATATCAGTAACTAAAGGTACTATACTCATTGCAAATACAACAGTTGTAATTATAAGTAGAACTACTCTTTTTCTTCTAACCTTTATCATACTAGATAAAAATCTTTTGTATCTACTTATAACAACCCCCTCGGAGTGAGAGTTTCCACTTTTAAATAGCTTTATATATGCTCCTATTGAAAATAGAATAGCTCCGATATAAGAAAGTATAGTTAATTCGCCATTATTTGAAAATGCAAATAGTGATAATACAGCAATTAATATAATCAAAATGATTTTTTTTGTTTTACTAAGTTTTGCTGAGTGCATCTTTAAAAATCTAGTACTTAAAGTAGGTGTAATAGCAATTGATATAACAAATGATGCAATCATAGCAACGATTGCTACTATAGGAATTACTTTAATTACCTTTCCTTCCTCACCACTTAGCATTGCTAAAGGCAGAAATGCACCTATTGTAGTCAATGTGGAAGCACAAATAGCTGGACCAATTTCATTGATAGATGCCTTTGTAGCTTCTATAAGGGATGATGTTTTTTCTTTATTCATATTTATACTTTCTATAACAACGATGGCATTATCTACCAGCATTCCCAAGGCCATTATTAAACCCATTGTTGAAAGAACGTTATATGATATATTCAAATATTCAAACACTATTACAGAGATTAATAATGATAATGGAATTACAACTGCTACTATTAATGATTCTCTAAAATTAATGAAGAGAAATAAAACGACTATTACACATAGTAATCCTGTAAAGGCATTTCCAAAGACATCATTCAAACTCTTATTTATGTACTTAGACACATCAGAGCTATATGCAATGTTTACACCACTTGGATATAGCGTTCCTTTACCCTTCTCAATGATGTCCTTTACCGTTTTGTTTATTCTGACTGCATCTGTCTTTTTTTTCTTATAAATAGCCAAATATACAATTTGCTGAGTCGATTCTTCATCTGTGTGTAGATTTTCAGATTGTATTGCAAGTGACTTCTTTTCTTTAAATGAATCCTTAACCTCTGCTATGTCTTTAACAAATACAGGATAATCGTTCCTCATTCCTATAACAGTTCGTTTAATATCTTCAACATTTTCATAGGTATGATCTGTCTTCAAAGCATAATTTGCATCATTTAACACTTTTTCTCCCAGTGGCGTTGCTACGTTATTTGTAGCTATTGCATTTTTTATATCCATAGAACTTATTTTGTGAAAACTTAATTTATCTGGCTTCGTAATAATTTGTATCTCTCTTTCTACACCGCCTATTACTTTAACTTTTTTAACACCAGAAATTTTATCAACCTTGTTTTTTATTTCAAGAGCATACTTTTTTAAATTTGCCAAATCGTATTTCCCGCTAATATTCACCAATATAACAGGAAAATTATTGAGGTCATATTCTTCTATAATTGGTGCTTTACTTTTTTTAGGAAACTCGTTTCTTATGTTATTTATCTCATTTTGAATGTTTTGAAGCTTATCCTTTACGTCCACCCCTTGATTAAATTTAATGACTACTTCTGAAAATCCTTGGGTAGAATCTGAAGTGACCTTCTTAATATCTCCGATACTTTTGATAGCCGATTCAACCTTGTTGGTAATTCCCCTCTCCACCGATTCCGGTGATGCTCCAGGATATGGTGTTATTACTATTGCATAGGGAAACTTTACTTCTGGCAACACTTCTTTTGGAAGCTTTCCATGTGATGATGCTCCAGCAATTATCAATATTATAATTATCAAATAGACTAATCTATATCTCTTAATCATTACGCAGGCAACTTGACCAAAGATATTTTGTTTATGCATATACTGCAACCCCTTCCTATATTAACTTCACAACAAATATTATAAACCTTAGGGCTGACCTAAGGTCAATAGAGAATTATATTAAAATTGTAATTTTGAACAATAAAAAAACCTATACCTCTTTATCCAGCTAACAAGCTGATAAGATAAGGTATAGGCTTTATTTCTAGTTTATTTAGTTATTGTTAAGCTATCTGAAGAATACTCCAGTTAGTAATTAACTATAAAGAAATAGCACCATGAAATTTATCGCTAGTCTACCTCATGTAATTTGAATTTCTTATAAATGGTTTCAATATTTAGCGATAGAAATATTACAAGTGCACCAACAAACTCTTTGGGAGTTAAAATTTCTCCCGCAACGAAATATGCAATTATTGCAGCAAAAACAGGTTCTGCAGTGAATAGTAAAGAAATACGTTCTTCATTAACAACCTTTTGGATATATATTTGAACTATATAAGGAATTGCTGTACAGAATATACTTAACACTATCATAGGAATCCAAAAGGATGAATTAGAGTATATTTCTAAAGGCTCAAAAGCTATTGAAAATATAATACTAATAAAAGATAGAAACCCGAATTGTAATGTACCGATAAGAAGATTTTTACCTAATGAAGAAACAGCACCTACAACAATAATATGCAGTGCAAAAAAAACTGCCGCTATCAACATTAAAAAATCGCCCAGATTTATACCAAGATTATAATTCAGAGTTAATAAACCAATACCTATAATATTAACAAAACATATGAATAAAGTAATTTTATTTAATTTTTTGCCTTTAGTAAAAAATAGAATCAATGGAACGAATATCACAATAAGGCTATTTATGAATGCAGCTTTTGTAGCAGTAGTATACTTAAGACCTATAGTTTGAAATAGATAAGCTAAATAGAGAATAGTACCCAGTTTCGCACTAGACTTAATAACTTCACGATCTATATGTCGAAATTTACCAATACTGAAAATTGAAACAATTATAAAAGCGATTACAAAACGGTAGGTTATCAAATTAAGGACAGAAACATTTGCAACAACGTTTTTAGTTAAGATAAAAGAAGCACTCCAAACTATCACATTGATTAAAAAGATTCTTTCATAATATAGATTCATTGTATTCACATCCTTCTATACTAATAAATGACAATGGTTTAAGATGTTCTAAAAGAACATCTTAAACCATTGAATAGATAATATGATTCGTAGATGAATAAACTAAAATCAAAAAAATAAGTAGTTGATAAAAACCTAAATACTCTATTTGTTTAAATCGAATAATACTCTTTCAAGTGTCTTTATAGCTCTATCGATATCATCTTCGTTATTGAAAAAATGGCATGAAAATCTTGTTCCATTAAAACGTGGAGAAACTATCACATTTCGCTTATTTAATTGACGTGCTACTTCTTCTCCATTATAACCTGGGAAACGAGCTAGAACTGATCCTGTTCTTCTATTCTCTTCACGAGGAGAAAGTATTGTAGCTCCTATATCATCTAATCTAGTCATCAAATAATTACTTGTTTTTATTGCTTGCTTGAAGATTTGATCAATTCCTAAATCCAGAATATAGTTAATAGATTCACCTAATGCGTATCCGGCTGAATAGCTCATTGTACTATATTCATATCCTCGAAGTCCATCATTGTACTCATAACGTGTTGCATCAAAAATATATGGATCTTTCATTGATCTCCAACCTACAAACACAGGCTCAATGGCTTCTTTTAAATTATCACTGATATATAAAACAGCTGCACCAAAAGGTCCGCATAGCCATTTATATCCTCCAGATACTAATGCATCAATATTTGACTCTTTTACATCTATAGGAACAACACCTGCTGATTGTGTTGCATCTATAATACACTTTGCACCCTTAGAATGACAAGCAGCAGCAAGTTCTTTAATATCAACCCTTAAACCATTTGAGTATTGAGCATGTCCCACGCATACAATTGATGTTTCATCATCTATCTGACTAACGATTTCCTCAAGCAATAAATCAGCTGGACGATCTTTAACAGTAATAAATCGAATCTCTGCATTTGTTTCTTTAGCAATACGTACCCAAGGTGTAACCCCAGATGGAAATTCAATGTCAATTACAACGATATTTCCCTTTGGTTTAAGCGCCCATGCAACTTGGCATAACCCTTCAGTTGCACTTGAAATAATAGCGATATTTTCTTCAGAACAATTAAGTAGTCTAGAAGCTGACTTTCTAGTATTTTCAACAGAAGCTATTTCAGCTTCTTCGTCAAAGCTTACAGTTCCAGCATAAGCTATTTTATTCATAAAGGCTTTCAGAGAATCTTGAACCGGATTTGGCATAATGGATATTGATGAAGAATTTAAATACGTATATTCTTCTAAAGCAGGAAAGTCTTTTCTAATTTTATTAATATCAAATGTTTTCATATATATTCCCTCCGATTTATAATTTATATTTTGTTAAATTGTCTTTTTCTGCAAGATCTATAAGGTGTTTAGCAACTATAAGATCTTGTAGAGCTAAGCCAGTAGTATCAAACACTGTAACTTCATCCTCTGAAGTACGTGCTGGTTGTTCTCCAGAAATGATATTACCAATTTCACTGTGGATGTCCTCTAGAGAAATAACGCCTTTCTTAATCGGAACTTCAGTTTCTCCAATACTTGTTGCTTGATGCATATCGTCTACAACAATTTTTGCGTCACTGAAGATGTTCTCATCAATCTCCTGTTTTCCTTCCATATCTGCACCCACACAATTTATATGAACTCCTTTTTTTATCCAATCTTTTTGTAGAAGCGGACTTCTTGATGGTGTAACAGTAACTATAATATCCGCAACTTCAGCAGCAGATCTCAAATTCTCAACAGCTTCATATTTAACATTGGCTTTCTTAAGTAAAATATCATAATCTTCCATTGACGAATATTTATTGAAGATTTCTTCTATAAGCCGTTCATAAACTCCAGATGCAAATGCTTCAGCATTCTCTTTATTGATTGGGTCATAAATAAGAATTTTTTCCAAATTATCCATTACAAGAAGATTTCCCGCCAAGTTATAAAATGCCTGATTTCCTGATCCAATAATCAAAAGTATTTCTGAATCTTTACGGGCAAGATACTTTGAACCAATAGCTCCTGCAGCGCCAGTTCTCAAGCCTGTTATAGACCTAGAATCTAATATACCAAGTAACTGTCCATTTAAAGAATTAAAAATCATCATAGTCCCAGATAAACGGGGTAGGTTAAGAGCATCATTATCTTCCATGTAGGTAAGGGCTTTCAATCCAAAAACGTTTACCTCGCCTCCAAAACAACCGGATTTAATATCCATATCTTTTTTTCCGATCTCCCAGTCGTGGGTTATGACTGGAAAAAGCAAGGCTTCTTTTTGAGACTTTAGTAAATATGCTTTTTCTACCTGTGAAATAACGGAAAGCATATCTAAGGAATCTTTAACTCTGTCATCATTAATCAAATAAAAATCGAACATACTGAACCTCCATTCTAAAATGTATTCATATATTAATAAAGCAATTACTGTGCCAACTCAATTATTTTTGATATAATACTATTAATTGAAATTATCATTAAGTCGTATGAGGAGGGTTAAAATGTCACAAGAAAGTATTAAACAACTTTTAGCTGATTATGACTTGGAAAATAATACTGGAATAATTAATCTGCTTGAGGACTTAAATGAAGGTGTAATGATTGTAGATAGGGATTTCAACATTATTTATTATAGTGAGAATATGGAGGCAATTGAATCTTTGGATGCCTCTAGCGTAGTAGGTAAAAATTTCTTTGATGTTTTTCCCGGCAAATCTATTCAAAATAGTACGATTTATCAATGTATCAAAGAAGGAAAGAAAGTCGTTGATAAAATCGAAAAATACTTCACATATAAAGGCAATCCTGTCTCTGTAATTAATACAACAATTCCATTATTAAAAGATGGCGAAATAATTGCAGCCCTAGATATTAATAAAGATTTAAATAATCTAGGTAAGTTAATTAGCGGCAATGATGGCAAATCCATTGATAAAGTAAACAAAAAAATTAAAAACATTGCTTCTATAAGGTTAAACGATAGAATAAAACGCTATTCTTTTGATCAGATATTAACTCAAGATAAGAAAATGTTAAGTGTTATTGAACATGGTAAAAGGGCTGCTCAACAGGATTCCCCTGTATTATTAGTTGGTAAAACGGGAACGGGAAAAGAATTATTTGCTCAAAGTATACACTATGATGGCAGACGTAGTGATGAGCCTTTTATCGCTCTGAATTGTGCAGCTTTACCTGCTGATTTAATGGAAGGAATCCTCTTTGGCACAAATAAGGGTAGTTTTACAGGTGCTATTGACCGTCCTGGACTATTTGAACAAGCAGATCGCGGAACATTATTATTAGATGAGATTAATTCCATGGATATTCGACTTCAAGCAAAGTTATTAAGAGTACTTCAAGAAGGTACCTTTAGAAGAGTTGGTGGAAGAAAAGAAATAAAAACAGATGTACGCATAATTGCTACTACAAACCATGATTTATTAGACCTGATCAATGAAAATAAATTTAGACTAGATTTATTCTATAGATTAAGTGTTATAACAATTCAAATTCCTTCCCTTAAAGAAAGAAAAATGGACATTGATTTTCTTATACTTCATTTTATAGATACTATTTCTCAAAAATTTACTAAATACAATGTAGAAATTGACTATAAGGTTATGGAATTATTGAGACAATACGGATGGCCTGGAAATATAAGAGAATTGAAAAATGTGATAGAAGGGGCGTTATGCCTAATAGATAACGAATCTCGAATTACTTTAGATAATTTACCAAAATATATTCTTAAGTCAGTCGAGAAAGCTGCCGAAGAAAATACTTTAAGCAATTTGAATGAACAAAATGAACACAGTGGCAAGCCTAAAACACTTCATGATCAACTAGCCGAATATGAAAGGAAGATAATTTCAGATGCTATTGTGGCGGCAAATAACAACATCACAAAGGCTGCTGAAACCCTTGGACTAAGCAGACAATCCCTTCAATATCGTATAAAAAAGCTGGAAATAGACAAAAATAATTTCATAACTTATTATAAAAAATAAAAGCCTAGTAAGTAAATACTAAGCTTTTATTTTGATCTCTATATTCAAATATTGGTTAGTTAATTTGTTTAGAAGAATCTTTCCCTGTCGTATCTGGATTTAACTTTTCAATAGTTATACCAAAGTACCCAAAGATAATTGATACAAGAGGGTTAAGCAGATTAAGAAATGCGTATGGTAAATATGCAAATGGATGAATTCCAATAACTCCGCTTACGTATGCACCACATGTATTCCATGGAATAAGAACAGATGTAAGTGTTCCTGCATCTTCTAGTATTCTAGATAGATTTTTAGGATGAAGATTTCTTTTTTCAAACTCCTCTTTGTACATACGTCCCGGTAAAACTATGGCTAAATACTGATCACTTGCTATAATATTTGTCCCTATACAAGTCGCTATTGCTGCAAAGATTAAAGATCCATCACTCTTTGCCTTCCTAAGAAGTGCTTCGGTTAATGACTGAAGCATTCCAGATTTATCTAAAGCCCCCCCTAGCATCATTGCAGATAGAATCATCCCTATCGTATAATACATAGATCCGATTCCACCCTTTGAAAGTAAGTTATCAACATATTCAATACCGGTTTCTGAAACATACCCACTGTAAGCCACATTAAAAAGTGAACTAAGTGAAGAACCTTGAAATATTACTGCGAATATCCCACCAATAATAACACCTGCAAATAGACTTGGTATTGGAGGATATTTCTTTACCACTAGAAGAATTACGATTACGGGACAAGCAAGGAGCAAAATATTAATGTTGAAAGATTGAGTTATTGCGCCAAGTAGTGTGACAACATTACCGGTAATTGCTTCACTTGATCCATACTTAAGACCCATAATAGTATAAGCAATGGATACTATTACATAGCTTGTACCCGTTGTATAAGCCATATGCTTAATATGCTCAAATAATGGAACACCAGTAACTGCTGGCGCAAGATTAGTTGTCTCTGATAATGGAGACATTTTGTCCCCAAAGTAAGATCCTGAAATAATAGCTCCTGCAGTAATTTCTGGCGGAATGCCTAGACCACTTCCAACTCCTAGAAGTGCAATACCAATTGTTGCAATAACTGTCCATGAGCTTCCAGTTGCTATGGAAACCACTGAGCAGCTAAATAATGCTGAAACCAAGAAAAATTTAGGGCTAATCATTTTCAAACCAAAATATACTAGTGTAGGAACAATACCTGCTTCAATCCATATGCCTATAATCATACCTATCATAAATATAAATATAATTGCTGGTAATGTTCGTGAAATCATCTCAACCATACCATCTTCAAGCTCTTGCCATTTAATTCCTGATTGAACAGCCAATGCACAAACTAAAGCAGTTGTCAGTAATAGTGGAATATGAACATATCCATCTACTACTATTATAGTATATGCCAATGACCCCATAAGAAATAAAATAGCAAATAAAGTTTTGAAAATACTAATTTTTTTTGTCTCCATAAATACTCCTCCTCGTATAATTTAGAATAATTTCAAATACTAAGACAATTCACCTCCTTCGATAATTTATTTGGGCAAAACTTAAACTGAGTACATAGGTTTATAATTTTACAAACAATTATAGCTCCCACATATATTAATATACGCAAGAAAAGTACCAACTTAAATTTTCAGAAATATGTATAAATTCTTTCTATAGAACGCAAATTTGTTTTTCTAAAAGCAAAAAAATTTTGCGTACAGCAAAATTTTTCGTTTTTTTTGAATTGTCTATTTCGAGGCCACTGAAAGACACGACGTTTTTTAAAGTCAGTAAAACAACAATTAATAAAAAATACAACAGATTTCGAATAATCATCGAGTTTCTGTTGTGTTTTTGAATTTCTTATGTATATATGTACTACTTCGTTCTCATTAACTTCAAAATTCCATTCTCTAAAATTTATAAAAAGAAATAAAACAACTATTACACATTGTAATCCTGTAAAGGCATTTCCAAAGACATAATTCAAACTCTTAGTTATGTACTTAGATACATCAGAGCTATATGAAGTGTTTATCCCACTTGGATATAGCTATTCTTTACCCTTTTCGATGATATCCTTAACCGTTTGGTTTATTCTGACTGCATCTGTCTTTTTTTCTTATAAATAGTCAAATATACAATTTGCTGAGTTGACTCTTCCACTGTATGCAGATCTTCAGATTGTATTGCAAGTAACTCCTTTTCTTTAAATATATCTTTGACCTGTGCTATATCTTTAACGAATACAGGATAATCATTTCTCATTCCTGTAACAGTTCTTCTAATATCTTCAACACTTTCATAGGTATGATCTGTCTTCAAAGCATAATTCTTATCATTTAACACTTTTTCTCCCAGTGGCGTTGCTACATTATTTGTAGCTATTGCATTTTTTACATCCATAGAACTTTTTTTAATATTAGGTCTGTCCTAAGGTTAATAGGTAGTTGCATTAAATTCGAATTTTCAACAATATAAAAGCCTCTACCCCTCCATTCAGCTAACAAACTGATAGGATAAGGTATAGGCTCTATTTTTAATTATGGTATTTAATTATTGTAATACAAACTATCTGAAGAATAATCAGGATCGCTGGTCACATCGATACCAAGTTTTCTAAATGTCTGTTCATCATTTGTACTTAAAATAGTTGTAGAGTGGGCCTTACAACCCTTAAGCATAGGTAATTTTTCCATAGCTACTTGGGCCATATGATTAGTAGATACACTCATACTTAGTGCGATTAGAATTTCTTCACAATTTAAAGCTGTAATCTTACTACCAAAGGTTTTTGATTTAAGATTAATTATTGGTTCAAGGATTCCCGGTGAAATTAAGTGAATTTCCTCTGAAATATTAGCAATATGCTTAATAGCATTTAAAATTACAGCTGCTGCTGCATCCATGGTTTTTGAGCTTTTACTAGTTATAATTGTTCCATCATGAAGTTCAAGGGCTACTGCAGGGCATTGCTCATTTTTACATAATTGCTCCTTTAGTTTAGCCGCCTTCTCTCTAGCGGGTATAACTACCTTGCGGTCCTCACCCTTAAGGTTAAGCTCCTCCATAATCAGTTTAGCTCTATTATAAGTTTCTAAATCAACATAACCTTTTTTGTACTCACATCCGGTTTTAAAATATCTTCTAATAATCTCTTGTTTAGAAGCTTCTTTAATTACATCATCATCAATAATACCAAACCCAACCTGGTTAACACCCATATCTGTAGGCGACTTATAAACAGATTCTTCCCTTGTGATCTTTTCAATAATTCTCTTAAGTACAGGGAATGTTTCTATGTCACGATTATAATTTACTGTAATCTTATCGTAGGCATCGAAATGGAATGAATCAATCATATTTACATCCTTAAGGTCAACCGTAGCAGACTCATAGGCAATGTTCAGGGGATGCTTTAGTGGTATATTCCAAACAGGGAAGGTTTCAAACTTAGAATATCCTACTTCTCTACCTAGCTTATGCTCATGGTATAACTGACTTAAGCAAGTAGCAAGCTTACCACTACCTGGTCCAGGAGCAGTTACAACTACAATAGGCTTTGTTGTTTCTATGTAAGGATTTTTTCCATAACCTTCATCACTAACAATTGTGTCTACATCTGTGGGATATCCCTTTGTTGCACGATGGGTATATACCTTAATGCCTCTACGCTTTAGTTTATTCATAAATACCGTCGTTGCAGGTTGATTATCATATCTCGTAATTACAACACTGTTAACATCTAAGTCATAGGACCTAAAATCGTCAATCAATCTTAAAACATCCATATCATAGGTGATACCAAAATCGCCACGGATTTTGTTTCTTTCGATATCCCCGGCATAAACGCAAATAATAACCTCAACTTTTTCCTTCAACTTATGTAGCAACTTGATTTTTGCGTTTTCATCGAAACCTGGAAGTACTCTTTTTGCGTGTAGGTCACATAAAAGTTTTCCTCCAAACTCTAAATAAAGCTTGTCATAATCATTAACTCTCTCAAGTATGAACTTTGATTGTTCTTCTAAGTACTTTTTGGGATCAAATCCTATTTTCATAATCAACCTCACTCACTATTCTTAGCCCAGATTATTCATGGAAAATTAGAAAGGATGCAAGTAGTTTTGATTTCTAAGGCTTTCATCAAGTTCGAAGGCATACTTATACGGTACGTCGAGAATTTGATGGAGGTCTGAGAATCAAAAGGACGCAGCAGAATTTTTGATTTTCTATGAATAATCTGGGCTTAATTATTCTCTGACTATTTTACCATCAAATCGACATAATTGTAATAGTAAACTATCAATATTTTTTTATTTTTTCACAATCTGTCTAAAAGAATACTAAGACTAATTTTAATTGAATATATATTTTTGAATAATTCTCCAATTCTTGACTATAATTGAATTGTTTCACTCCGATTGAACAGCACCATCTACTTTCTTAATAAAGATATCTATATTTGGCATTGCGACACTAATTAAAATAATCATAGCACCAATCATTGCTTGTAATCCTATAGTTTCAGACATAAATATCCATCCGAATAAGGCTGCAAAAATTGGTTCTAAAGTATATATAAGTGCCATATTAGTGGCGGGAATATATTTCTGAGTTATATTTGCTGCTAAATATGCTGCGGCCGTACATATAACTCCTAAAAACAGCATACCTTTCCAAGCTTGTGGAGAAAGGTTGATAGTTGGTGTTTCTATAATTAGGGACACAATCAAACTCAAAACTCCTACAGTACAAATTTGAATGGCTGCAATTACCGTTGCGTCATACTTTTGAACATATTCTTCAACTAGAATAATATAATAGGCTAAGATTATTGATCCCGCTAAGGTCATCAAGTCACCAAAGTTAATACTGCTTTGATTGCCTTCTAATGTCACTAATGCAAGTCCAAGTATAGCCAAATAGGTTCCAGCCCAAGTAAGCCTAGTCTGTTTCTGCTTTCGAATATAGGTTACTATAAAGGGTACAAAAATAACGTTGCTGCCAACAATAAATGCATTTTTAGCAATGCTTGTGTATTTTAATCCAATTGTATGAAATGCAAAGGCAAGGAATAGAACTGATCCTGTTATCGCTCCTCCAAGTAATTGTTCACGTTCGATCTTCATACGTCCTAGTAAGAGTAACATTATAGATAATAAACATCCTCCAATCAAGAATCGAAATGCCATGAAATTAAAAATCTCAATATCATTTAGTATTGGCTTAGTCAGACTGAAGGATACCCCCCAAAGTGCTACAACTAGTATCATAATAACTTCTGCTTTCCATCTTTTCATAAGCGTTCCTCCTCATTATGCCGGCTTATTCTCTAAAACCGGCTCGCGTCTTTCCACTAATTATACAGGATTAATATGAGTGCCCGCATTTCACTTCATACAAAAAAAGCCCACCTATTTTGTACAATATACAAAATGAGAGGACTTTAATATAGCATTTTCACTTAATTTATAACAGCTTGGAATTAATTATATGCAAACGGATAGCTATAGCTAGAGTTTCATAGCTCATACCTTTAATCTGAGTGCCATCTAATATTTCATTGATTTTTCGGATACGATAGCGTATTGTGTTCGTATGTTGAAACAACTTTATAGATGTAGCCTGTATATTACCTTCATTTTCAACATAAGCAATTGCAGTATTTAGAAGGTCTGTTCCTTTACCATGATCATAATGAATCAATTTGTCAATCATCCTCTTATAAAACGAATACACCCATGGATCATTAATAATTGGAAGCAAGAATTGATAAATTCCCATATTCAAAAATGCTGCTTGCTTCATATCATGAAGGGATGCAAAATCATAGGCGTATTTACTTTCCTCAATTGCTCTGCCTAAGGCACCTAAGTCATTCTTAATCTCACTAATTCCCAATCGATACTTCCCATCTAACAGCCCAGATACTTTCAACGATGATTCTGAAGCTTTTTTAATGTATTCATGTTTATCATTATCATATGTTGCTATGATCAAGTATCCATTTCTGTAGGAAATAACCAAACAACTTTCACCTAGGAATTGTCTAAGGTTATCTGGATCAAATAACTGTGTATTATTTTCTCCGCTTACTTCTGCTTCTCTTGCAAAGTACACAATAAAGTTTTTCTTAAAATTTCTATTAATCTCGTAGGCCAGCTCTCTTATGCGAAATTCATTCAAATTGCTTCCTGAAATTTGATCGATAATTAATTTGATATGTTGTTCATGATCTTGAAAATTAATAGCTTTGTGAATCTCTAGAATGAGAGTTTCAACATAGGTTTCATCAAATAGAAAAAGTGGTAAACGATGCTTATGAGCTAGCTCTATAGCATCTTCTGGAATCTCCTTAAAATAAATGGTTTTAATTGCAAAACAGGCAGCTTGTGCATCAATCAAATGTTTTACAAAATCAACAATCATCTCAGGTTGATCTCGAATTGCAAGTAGATTACTGAAAATAAATTCTCCTACTTGAACTGTATCACTCACTTGTTGTCCAACCTCGTGATCCAGTATTCCAGCTCTAGTTATTTTTCGATCCAATCCATTCATACCCGCAATTAGTCTGAATCGTTTTAGTGCATCTAGTTTTAATGCTTCATGAACTGTTAGCGCCATTTGTTCGCTCCTTGAATAGTAAATTATATATACTAAGTAATATTATACATGATTTTTCTGTTTTTTTACTCGAGTATGTTAAGATATTTTTTAAATAAATTCTTGTAAATAAGAAATAACCTAATAAAAAGAACTGACAATAATTGTAGTATTATCATCAGTTCTATATTAATCTACTTTCTGCTATTCATACGTACCTTTAACCAGTATTTCTCCACCATCAATCATAAGCTTTCCATTTGATATAACCGTTTGGATTTCAAGATTCTCATCAAAAATAAGCACATCGGCATCTGAATCTTCACTTATGGTGCCCTTTTGTGGATAAAGATTTAATGCCTTTGATACATTAGTTGTAACAAACATAAGGGCCTTATCAATGTCAAAGTCAAGGTCTTGAACCATGGTTTTAAATTCATTATACAAACTATCAACCTGAGAAACTCCTATTTCAATCATATTTCCAGAAGAATCATATTTTGACCAGCTGCCATATCCATCTGAGCTTATTGTGATATTTTCAAGGGGGACGCCTTCTTCCTCAGCCTTCATGATTACCCTTGCTGGGCTTAAGTCCTTGTATATTCCACAGGTAAGATCTATTACTCCACCCATTTTTGCATACTCAAAAGCCTGGATAAGCAGTTCTTCCTTCCTGTTAACATGGGTAGGTCTTATGGTTCTAACGGGTATATCAGTATTATTAAGAACTTCAGTTATAGGGCTTAATCCTTTTTCACCATTACCCATATGAACCGTAAGTATTCCCGCTTTTCCCGAAAGCATAGCTGCCACCCTTACATCTGAAGCCAACCTAGCTAACTCATCATTACTAAGACTTGAAGATCTATGGTCGGATAAAGCTACCTTAGATCCTATTATTTCATCAATAAATGCTATATCCTTTTTTACACAACCAGTGATAGTCTTTGTAGGGTATTCATAGGAACCTGTAATGGCATATGCAGTTATTCCCTCTTCTTTTAAAGCCTTTGCCTTAGCAACAAGATTTTCTACACCCCTAGTGGTTGAATCTGTTCCCAGAAGACCAACTACCGTTGTAATTCCCGCAGTTGTAAGTTTTGACAGAGTTATTTCAGGAACCCTTGTTTTAAAACTGCCTTCTCCTCCTCCGCCAGTTATATGAACATGTTGATCTATAAATCCTGGAACCATTTTCTTTCCGCTTCCATCAATTATCTTTACCCTATTGCTAGATATATCTATCTTATCCTCTATAAGCGATATCTTCGTTCCACTTATCAATACATCCTTTATTCCAATGTACTCTGGACCATATATTTCTATATTTTTTACTAGAATCATGATACCCTACGCCCCCTTACTATATAGCTTTTTTTCTTTCTAATTCTCCCCGCGATTCCACCATATCTTATATCTCACAAGAGATAAGTCAATTCTTCATATAATTCAAAGGATTTACAGGAACACCATTTTTTCTAATCTCAAAATGTAAATTGGGTCCTGTAACCTTTCCAGTTGTTCCTACAGTTGCAACAACCTGTCCTCTATAAACTTTGTCTCCAGTCTTTACTTTTATGGTATTTGCATGGGCATATAGGCTTGTAAGATTGTTTCCATGATTTATAATTACAGTTTTTCCATATCCATTCTTCCATCCAGTAAAAATTACCTTCCCACCATCGGAAGCTGTAATATTTGTCCCTACCGATGAGGATATATCTATTCCTTTGTGGCTCTTACCCCACCTTTGTCCAAATTTTGAGGTTACACTTCCTCTTGAAGGTTTATTAAAGCTACCATAGGCCATTGTTTTGGGTCTTTCTTTAGTTCCCGCTATCACCACAGCATCTATTGCTTCACTTAAAACCTCTTCACTTATAACATTTTTATCATCGACAATTCCGTTTATTTTCACAACTTCAGCTTCTACTTTCTTCTTTCCCTCTTCGCCTTTTTTCTTTGTCTTTTTATCCCCTACGTAATAATTGTTACTTTTTTCATAGGTTACATTATACGGAATTGATTCCTCATAAGTTTCTATTTTTGTTGTTCTAACATTTATATAGGGTTTAGGAGTATTCAAACTGATTTCCTGACCAATTTGAAGGCTTTCTATATTTACCTTTGGATTACTCATTTCTACATCTGCTACATCTAAATTAAATTTTATTGCTATATCCCAGGAGTTATCTCCCTTTTTCACCTCATACTTTTGTACCTTTTCTTCACCCTCTAAAATATATTTCAGGGCCTCTTCATATGTCATTAAATCATAATTTCCTATATCCTTTAATTTAACTTCTACATTTTCAACAAAGCTAACATCCTTTACATCCTTATCATCAATAACATATTTATTCTTCAAAGCATCTAAAAGCTTATCTGATTGATTTTCATCTTTAAGAAATACTATATCTTCACCATCTACTTTAATCGAATAAGCAACTGTATTAAATTTTAAAGCTTTGAATGTAGCATCTTTTATTTCATCGATTGATGTAAGCTCAGCCTTAATCTCACCCATATTTTCAAAATCATAAACTTCATCCTCTATAGGAACGGCATAGGCGATGTTTGATAAATCTATACTCCCACTTACAAAAGCGGCCACCAACAACACTAAAGATAATATTATCCATTTATTTCCATGACAATCCTTAGATTTATTGTATTTCAATTATTTTCCTCCTTTGTAAACAAATATAGAAAAAATGTTTCCTGCTGAAAATGTTAATTTCTTTCCTTAAGTTTTGAAAGCATAACATAGTGATAGACCCCTATGTCCACTAAATCAAATGGGGTCAGTCACCATGTAATATTTTAACCAATTCCATCTTCTTCAAAAACAATCTTTGAAGTAAAGTAGTATCATCTTCACTCTACAAGCTGCGAATAAACATTCTAACAATGTCTGTACCGCTAATCATTGTTCCTACAACGCTGCCTAAATTAACTAAAACAACTACTAGTAAAGTACGTGTTACCTTATTACGCCAAAAGCCCTTTAGGCTTAGAATATCATCGGTAAGATTTTGGAACTCCTTTACACTAGGTTTTCTTATTAATACCTCAGCCAATCCTGCAAACCATCCAGCTGCTAGAAGTGGATTTAATGAGCTTATTGGAGCTGCTAAAAAGGCTGTAAGTATGGATAGTGGATGGGCAAGCGCAAGTACTGCCCCTATAGCTGATAAACTTCCATTCCATAGAACCCAGCTCATTATCTGCTGCGTTCCCATATCTTTATTAATGGTAAAGGTAGATCCTATAAATAGAACAATTGTTATTGGAATAATCCATGAGATAATTTTCATTTTTTTTGATTTATCCGGCACCTTAGTTAGCTCTTTCAAATCATTATCATTTTTTATCTCTTTTTTTATCCCTGGAATATGAGCTGCACCTAAAACTGCTACTATTTTCTCACCTGGAGCTTCTTTAATCTTTTGGGCAAGATATTTATCTCTTTCATCTACTAATGGAACTTTTAGCTTAGGCATACTTTCAGACATTTCCTTTAAAGCCGAATCCAACATATCTTCTGATTTGATCTTATCTAAATCTTCTTCTGTGATTTTTTCATCTTTAAATATACTATAGATCAATTGGAATAATAGCTTAATCTTATCCCATAAACTAATACTTGCGAGAATTCGCTTGAAAGTTATATCAATATTTCTATCAGCTAAAACAAGCTCTGCATCAACTTCCTTTGCCGATTCGATTCCTTGTATCATTTCCTGCCCGGGTTGAACGCCTAGTTGCTTAGACATTTTTTTCTGATAGGCTGAAAGGATAAGGTTTATCAAAAACAATAGAGCCTTTCCGTCTTTAACAATTTTAACTATATCCATATTAGCCCATCTATCTTTATCAGATATTGAGTCATATCTTGACTTACATAATTCCACACAAACAGTATCTGGCTGTTCTCTTTCTATAATCTCTTTAACTTCATCTACACTGTGCTTTGACACATGTGCTGTTCCAACTAAGATAATCTTTTTATCATCTATATCTATCTCATGCACATTGCTGTTTGACATAAAATCGCCCTCCTTTTCATATGTTCTAAATATATCTGAATGGTTATTCATATATTCGTGTTTACTATAATATTTTACATTAAATAGACTAATATCGCAATGCTATATAGGTATTCGTAAATAAAATGAAAAATAGCCTTCAACCCAGATTATTCATAGAAAGTTTGAAAAAGTACAAGTAGTTTTGTTTCTAAGGTATTTATCGATTTTGAATGCTAGGCATTACGTCGAAAAACCGATGAATGTCTTAGAAGCAAAAGGACACAGCAGCTTTTTAAATTTTCTATGAATAAACCAGGTTTAATTGACCTTAAATATTTATTTAACTTCTCTTATTTATATAATATAATTAGTATGAAAAGTAGCGAAGGGAGTTTTACTATGGACATTAGTATTCTAATTGCAGAAGATGAAGATGATATAAGGGCTCTTTTAAATCTCCATCTTAGTAACAAAGGCTATAAAATTTTTCAAGCTTCAAATGGTGTTGAAGCCTTAGATATACTATCTAGAGAAAGCATTCATCTACTCATACTTGATGTAATGATGCCTAAAATGGATGGATTTGAAGTTATTAAGAGAATTAGAGAAACAAGCAATATCCCAGTTATTTTCTTGACCGCTATGACTGAAGAAGCTAATAAAATACTAGGGCTTGGCCTTGGCGCTGACGATTATGTTGTAAAGCCCTTTAGCATAATTGAAATTATATCAAGAGTTGAAGCTCATCTTAGACGGTATATGACGTATTCAAGTACTGATTTCAGCAACACATTAAGCAATGGTAAACTAACCCTTAATTTGGCAAACTATGAGTTTAGAAAGGACGGCGTAGTTATTGACCTACTGTTAAAGGAATTTAATATGCTGGCTCTTTTCATGAAAAATATAGACAGGGCATTTACCAAAAAACAGCTTTACGAAGCAGTTTGGGAAGAAGAGTATTTAGAAGATGATAATACTATCATGGTTCATATTAGCAATCTTAGAGAAAAAATCGAAGATAATCCAAGAAAACCGAAGTATTTAAAGACGATAAGGGGTGTTGGTTATAGGATGGTAAAGTCTAATGACTAGAGTACCATTTAACATTAATCCTTTAAAAAAAATATCAATCTCTGCTCAATTATTTTTGAATTACTTATTCCTATTTGTATTACTAGTATTAGTTTTAATTTTAACTTTTGTTATTTCATCCTACAGTATTAAAAATTATTATGATCCCTATGACATGGATTCAATTAATATAAATGAAAGTATAGATAGCTATGGAACTAAAAAAGCATTTGAAATGCATAAACTTGCCGAAGGTTCCTATATTGAAATTTTAGATTCAGGTTTAACAGTTATCGATCAGTATAAGGGCATTCATAGTATTGGATATACCTATCCTCAATCGAGCTTCAACAAATTAGCAGTAAATTACTCATCAGGATATCAATTACATTATTCCAATGAAAAAGATACTATTAATCTTATTTATACCTCTAATCATTCTGAAGCTGAGGATACGAAATTTTTTAAAAGATTGTATTTATATCTTTTATTGTTTTTTATTATAAGCGTTCTAGCGGTTTTACTAATATATGCAAAGCTAACATCTATGACATTAGTACTACCTATTAGAAAAATTTTAGAAGGTGTTAAAACCATAGGTGATGGAGATTATTCAGCAAGAATTAATTATAAGTCAAAAAACGAATTAGGTTATTTAATTGAGTCCATAAATCAAATGTCTGAGAAAATTCAACATGAAATAGATCTTAGAGAAAAATCAGAAGAAAATAGAAAAAAACTAATTTTAGATATATCCCATGATCTTAAAACACCTTTAACTAATGTTTTAGGCTATTCCGAAACACTTCATCATGATAGTAAATTAGGAGAGGATTTAAGAAATAAATATTTAAACATAATTATTTCCAATAGTAAAAAAGCAAATAATTTAATTCAAGACTTGTTTGAGTTGTCACATATGGAAAATAGTATTTCTGATGTCAACCTTGAAGATCGGGATTTCAGTGAATTTATAAGGGAAATATTAGTAGGATACATTCCAGAACTGGATGACAACGACATAGATTATGATTTTAATATCCCCGATAAAGATATTATGGTAAAAATAAATTCACAAAAACTTGAAAGAGCAATCAATAATATAATAGATAACAGTATAAAATATAGTGAAAAAAATATGTCATTGAAATTAAAGCTTGAAGATTCAAATAATCAAGTTATCTTGACAATAGAAGACAGCGGTATAGGCATTCCCACTGAACTTGCCGAAAACATATTCGACCCCTTTGTCAGAGCCGATAATTCTAGAAATTCTAAAACCGGTGGGACCGGACTTGGCCTTGCAATAAGTAGGGGGATAATAAGAATTCATGGTGGAAACATTGAGATAGATACTTCTTATAAGGATGGGTGTAGATTCATTATCTCACTTCCTAAAACATACACTGTTTAAAAAATAGGAACCGAAAATTTTTTAGGAGTATAGTTATACTTAAACTAACTCCTAAAAATTTTTATTGATTCTATATAATATCATGTCATAAGACCCTTTATAAATTTACAACAATTCAAACTTCTTTAATTTATATTGCAGTGCTCTCCTGGATATCCCAAGTTCCTTAGCAGTTCTTTCACGATGACCGTTATTTCTCTCTAATGCTCTTTTTATCGCTTTTATTTCTTCAATTTCTAAAATACCGTGTTCATCATGTTCAAAGGAATTTGACGAGTCTTTAACCTTCCTCCTGATTCTGAGTGGCAAATCATCTTTTACAAGCATGCTTCCACTTGACAGGGCTATGGAGCTTTCTAAAGTATTTTCTAGTTCTCTAATATTACCAGGCCAATAATAATTTATTAATATTTCCCATAATTCCGGAGAAATTCTTTCAATATTCTTCCCTAGTCTTTTATTTAGTTTTTCAACAAAATAAAGTGTAAGCTCCTTCACATCTTCTTTCCTGTACCGTAATGGTGGACATTCTATGCTAATAACATTTAATCTATAGTAAAGGTCTTCTCTAAATTGTCTAGACCTAACTGCCTCTTCAAGGTTAGCATTTGTAGCGGCGATAATTCTAGCTCTAAGTTTAATAGTTTTAGAAGATCCTATTTTCTCAAATTCCTTTTCCTGCAATGCCGTTAAAAGCTTAGCCTGTAGGCTATGGTCCAGAGTTCCAATCTCATCAAGGAAAATGGTCCCTTTTGCAGCCAATTCAAATTTCCCTTGTTTACTTTCGCTAGCTCCTGTAAATGCACCTTTCTCATGACCAAAAAGCTCACTTTCGATAAGGTTAGCTGGCAATACTGCGCAATTAACATGTACGAAGGGCTCTTTACTTCTGTTACTTAAATTATGGATTTCTCTAGCTATAACGCCTTTTCCCGTACCGCTTTCCCCTGTCAAAAGTATTGTTGTATCCAAATCCTTAATTTTTTCTATTTTACTTCTTATTTCTATAATTTCTTTACCCGAACCTACTAACTTAGTTTCTTCTTCAACAGTATCATTTTTATAAACAATACTCTCTTTAACTTTAAAAGCTTGCTCAACTTTATATATTAAATCATTATTCTCGAAGGGTTTAGTTATATAGTCATAGGCACCAAGTTTCATAGCTTCTACAGCATTATTTATTGTGCCAAATGCAGTCATCATAATTACTATTATATTAGGATCATAACTCTTTATATCCTTTAATACTTCAATGCCACTTTTTTTAGGCATTTTATTGTCAAGTATAACTAGATCATATTTTTTTTCTTTAAATTTCTTACATGCTTCTTCTCCGTCCTTAGCTGTATCTACTTTATAGCCTTCATTCATTAGCTCTTCATGTATAATTTTCAAAATAATTGCTTCATCATCAACAACCAGTATTTTTTTCACCATATCTAAGTAACATACCCTCCTTCTAATAAAAACTCAGGGTCATCGAGCCTCTTCGTTTTGGTAAGATTTCTCTTCGAGAAATGACCTCAATAAGGTAAGGAAACCTTAAATTCTGTACACTTATCAAGCTTAGAATTTACTACAATCTCTCCGCCACATTTTTCAATTACCCTCTTTACAATAGATAAACCCAATCCTGTACCTCCGCTTTTAGTAGTATAGAAAGGCTGAAAAATTCTATTTGTCTCATCACTACTTATTCCCTTTCCATCATCGGAGATAATAACTAATACTTTTTGTTCATCCTTCAAATTATAACTTTCGATAATTATTTTTCCTTCTGTTTCAATGGCTTGAACTGCATTGAATAGAATATTTAAAAATGCCTGCTGCAGTTGAACATTATTTCCTGTAATAGGAGGTAAATCTTTAGAAAATCTCTTTTCTACATTGATATACTTTGATTCCTTGTGAAAATTTACAACATTAAAACACTTTTCCAATACCTCATTAATATCTAATAGGGAATGTGATTCTTCCTGTGTTATAAAGGAATACGATAACATCTGCTTTATTATCTCATCTATCCTATCTACTTCATATATAATTGGTTCAATGAATTCTTTACACTTTGGCTGATGTGATAGCTTCTTTTCTAAAATTCTGGCACACCCTCTAATGCTCATAAGGGGATTTTTGATATCATGTGCAACACCTGCTGCTACCTCCCCTAATAGTGCAAATTGCTTAAGCTGTTCTATTTCCTTTTCATATATCTTACGTTTTGTTACATCTGTTCCAATAACAACTATTCCAACAACTTCTCCTTTATTATCATTAATGGGGGAAATAGTAAGATTAACATATATCTTCTGATGATTTAAATTTGAGAAAATCTCTTCCTTCCCCTTATAACTCTTATTTTTACTTATAACATTCGCTATTACTTTTTCTATTTTAATATTGTTTTCACTAGTAAGAAAAACACTATATTTTTCTCCCACAATTTCATCAGACTTCAGCCCAAGTATTCCAAAGGTTCCTCGGTTAGCAGATGTTATTTTTCCATTAATGTCTATACCAATAATAAAAGAATGTGCACTGTCAAATAAATTTTGTAAATAATTTCTTTCCTTGATAACTTCATTATCTAATAACACGTTTTCATAGGTAACCTTTGTAACAAACTTCATTATGTGTAAATCTTTCTCCGTATAATTTTTATCCAAACTACAGCATATAGAGAATACCTTATAATTATCCTGAACTCGTATAGGAACTACTATGATATCTAAACCTTTGCTATTATTAATAAATTTATATATTTTCCCCTCTTCTAGTCCATACAGTTCTTCACTTTTTTCTTGTAATAATTTTGTTATTATACTATTATCCAGATCTGAATAATTGATATCACCGTCTACTAATATCTTTCCATATTTGGTCATGGTAATAAGTGCGAAATAATCAACATTTAATATTCTATCGAAATCTAAGTTTATTAGTTTTTTTAAAGTATTTTCTATATTGCAGCTTACATCGGAATAAATCATTTCAGAACCTCCATAATAAAATTTCGAATTATAATTTCTATTTAATAATATTCTATACAATACATTCAATCCCTTCAATCTGCTTTTTGCTGTATATAATAATTAATCTAAAAAGACAAACTCCCTTTATGTAAAATAGGAGTCTGTCTTTTTAGCTATAAGACTTTTCTATTAAATCTCAAACCCAATAGATTTTATATTTAAATTAAGTAATTCAAAACTGAATAATAAATTGTTTAGACTATTGTTCTACACCAATTACTGCTCCATTCATTACATATGCCCCATCAAGTACTTCTACAAATTCTTTCCAGAACTTCATGTCTTTTTCCTTATCTATAACGGGCTTAATTAATGCTAATTCTTTTAAGAATTTTTCTTGTTCTTCAGTATTGTTTTGACTGTTTAATTGAGCTAGTGCATATTTATTGATATCTTTAACAAAGGATGCAAACATCTGATCGATTAGACCTTCATGTACCTTCTTTAGTTTAGCACCTTCTAATACAATCTGAGCATAAACTATCATTGTGTATATTTCTCCATAGTTAAGCATATAATCCATATTTTTTATTAATTTCTCATCAGGTGCAGCTTCAGCCAACATTTGTTTAAAGGTTTCTATTTGGTTTAAGAATATTTTCACGTTAGGAATGTCTACACCTTCATATGCTTTTCTATAATCTGGGAACTTAACCTTTTTGAGTCCACCCATTCTTTGTGCAAATACATTAGAATCGTCCTTAGCTTCATCACGTATTGGAATTTCTGGATAATCTACATTTCCAAAGAAATAGTTCTTCATAAACTTAAGTACTAATGCCATATTTACATGGGCAGTACCCTCTAGCCTAAATAAAGTATCCATACTTACATAAGCATCAGAGATATAATTTTCATTTTCATATCCCTTAGCACATACAACATCCATGATCAATCTTACTACATCGCTACCTTGGGTTGTGACCTTCATCTTTTGAATTGGATTAAATAATAAATAGCGTCTATCTTCCTCAGACATTGATCTGAAGTAATCGAGACTCCTAAGTGCATATAATTTCATTGCGTTTATACGGCAAAAGGCTTCAGATAAAAATGCTCTAATATGTGGAAAATCAGTAACCTTTTTACCATAGATAATACGTCTATTTGCATGGGTAATGGCTTCCCAAAATGCATGAGTAGCTATACCAGCAGCTGCAAATCCTAACTGAAATTTCCCAATGTTTACTGAGGACAATCCATCTGCAAATGCTTTATCTCCAACGGTTAATATATCTTTATCTGTAAGAGGATACTCTATCATTTCATATTCTCCAACTCTAGCTTGACCTATCGATGGAGTGTCTATGTCTTTTACATATTTATAGTTTCTATGTCTACTATCTACTACCCAATATGTCCATTCTCCAGTTTCAGAATTTTTGCCTAGAGTAGTTATCTTAGGTGCTATTTGAGCATTTCCTATATAGTATTTATTACCATTAGCAACATATTTTTCATCACCAACTGGTTTGATTGTACATTTATTGGAATACAAATCTGCACCATGTTCCCTTTCAGACATTCCAAATGCGAATAGATGTCCCTGTTCTAATTGTTCAGCTAATTCCTTCTTTTGTTCCTCATTTTTACTCATCCAAATTGGACCTACACCTAATATTGAAACTTGGAAAGGATATTGATAAGATTCACCGTAAAATGCAAGTATCTCACTCATTTCACAAATTCTTGCTAAATCGAAACGAGAGTCATCTGCACCATATCCTTCAGCAGCTAACATTGTTGAAAATATTTTATTCTCTCCCTGATATTTTATCCAATCTTCCTGCCATCTATAAAATTTAAAATCTTCTCTTATTGACTGTAAGCCTTTTCTTTCAAAATACTCTATAGTTTTAACCATTGCATCATGAGTTTTTTCATCGGCATGCTTTACATTATATTCACTTGGATTTAACAAAACTGATTTTATTGACATTTTCATTCCCACCTTTTTTTATAGTAATGCGTCACTGCTGCACTTAAGTCATATATAGCTTAAGTGCAGACTTCACTCCCGTGCATCTCTTCAATGTCCCAGGGCTATGACACATTTTAGCAATTTATTATAAAGTTTATATAATAAGGTTTAATTTATATACTGATAGCCTCACTACAGTTTTTATAAAATTTCATATACAGCTGCAGCTCCCATACCGCCACCAATACACATACTTACAATGCCATATCTATCATTTCTACGCTTCATCTCTGAAAGTAGCTTGGCTGTTAAAAATGAACCTGTACAGCCTAGTGGATGACCCAATGCAATAGCTCCACCATTTACATTTACCTTTTGTTTATCCAAACCTAACTCATTGATACATGCTATAGATTGAGAAGCAAAGGCTTCATTTAATTCAAATAAATCTATATCTTCTTTATTTAATCCTGCAATTTCTAATGCTTTAGGTATTGCTTTAATTGGCCCAATTCCCATAACTTCAGGATCTACACCTTTAGCAGCAAATGATCTAAATACAGCTATAGGCTTTATACCTAATTCTTCTGCCTTTTCCCTTGACATAAGCACCACTGCTGCTGCTCCATCACTCATTTGTGATGCATTTCCTGCCGTTACAGACCCTTTCATTTTAAAAACTGGTCTTAGCTTTGCTAGACCATCAACAGTTGCATTTGATCTAACTCCTTCGTCTTTACTAAATATAAAGGGTTCATTTTTTATTATACCTGCTTCATTAGTAACAGGTTCAACACCTTCTATAGGTATTATCTCATCATCAAATCTACCTTCTGCCTGTGCTTTAGCTGCTCTTTTATGACTTTCTACAGCAAACTCATCCTGCATCTGGCGTGTTACATTATGCTTTACTGCAACATTTTCTGCTGTTAATCCCATTGAAGTATATGCTTCAGGATAATTTTCCATAAGGTATGGGTTTGGTGTAATAATATTTCCTCCCATTGGAACTATACTCATGGACTCTACTCCACCGGCTAATACAACATCTGCTTGGCCAGCCATAATGCTGTTTGCTCCTATAGCTATCGACTGAAGTCCAGAGGAACAAAATCTATTTATAGTTTGAGCTGGCATACAGTTTGGTAATCCAGCCCTATGAGCAATAATTCTACCAACATTGAATCCCTGCTCTGCTTCTGGAAATGCACATCCAATAACAAAGTCATCTATTTCTTCATACTTTAGTTCTGGTACTTTATCCAAAACTCCTTTAATAACTTGTGCTCCAATATCATCTGGTCTAGTATATCTTAAACTTCCCTTTGGCGCTTTCCCGATTGCAGAACGACCATAGGCTACTATAACTGCTTCTCTCATTTCACTGTCACCTCCATTAATTTCTAAGTGGTCTGCCCTTGCGTAGCATATGCTCGATTCTTTGTAAGGTTTTTTCTTCTCCACAAAGACTAACAAAGGCTTCCTTCTCTAATTCTAGGATTTGTTCTTCAGTAACATTTATGCCAGCAGGAACCTCTCCACCGGTTAAGATGTGGGCAACTTTATTAGCAATATGTGCATCATATTCAGATATGAAGCCCCCATTAAGCATAAAATCTATTACATATTGTAATGAAGCTTTTCCACTAGTCCCTAGCACTTTAATTAACTTCTTTTGTAATGGTCTGAATCCACTTTCTCCCAAGTAAAGTACCTTTGCTTTAGCTTCATCTATAAGATATTCCTTACTCATAACAACATCATCATATTTTCTAATATAGCCCTTTTTAATAGCATCATGGGCACTACTTGATACTTTGGCTGTAGCGATACTTTCCCAAGCCTTTCTAAGATGGGAAAGCATCTCTCCGTTATTAACTTTACCTAGATTTTCTATGCTTCGAACTAATAATTCTTTAGTTCCACCACCGGCTGGAACAAGACCTACCCCAACTTCTACAAGCCCCATATAAGTCTCAGCATGAGCTGAAACTGAATGGGAATGCATGGTTATTTCTGCTCCTCCACCTAAAGTCATACCGTGTGGAGCTGCAACTACTGGTTTCTTACAATATTTAATTGCCATATTAGCACTTTGGAACTTACTTACCATATCCTCTAATTCTTTCCATTTTTTCTCCGATGCCAATTTACTTACAAGCATCAAATTAGCTCCAGCTGAAAAGTTTTTACTTTGATTACCAATTACTAATCCTCTATAATTTTTCTCAGCTTCTTCTACTGCCTCATACATCATATCCATAACTTCATCGGTTACTGTATTTCCTTTAGATTTAAATTGCAAACAAAGAACCCCATCACCAATATCAACTAAAGCTGCATCTTTATTTGCCCTGACAGTTTTGTTTTCAGCCGATGTGATTGTTATATATGGTGTTTCTAAGCTTGATTCATCATAGAATTTAGTTTGACCACTAGCAAGTCTTTCCTCAATCCATCCAGGGATAGTTTCTCCCTCTGCTTTCATTCTTCCAACTGATTTTTCAAATCCTATTGAATCCCAAATAGCGAAAGGTCCTAATTCCCAGTTGAAACCCCACATTATAGCATTATCTATTTCTCTATAATCATCTGCTATTTCTGGAACTTTTCCAGCACTGTATAATAAAACGTTCTTAATAGCTTCCCATACAAATTTATTTTCTTCTCTTCCGCCATAAACTAAGGTCTCATACTTATTAGCTGACTTAAGAGCTTCTTCTACAGCTTCAACCTTTTCTTTAACTAATGGGATATATTCTTCCTTTTCTATATCCCAAACAAGAGTTTGTTTACCCTTTTCAGTCTTAAGTTTCTTATAGAATCCCTGTCTTGTTTTGTCTCCTAGATGTCCCTTTTCAATCAGATTTATAACAAACTCCGAAATAGTAAATCTTATATTTTCTTCTTCATTATCAATATTTTTAATAACATTACCTGCAACATGATGGAAAATATCTAATCCAACCATATCTAAAGTACGAAATGTTGCGCTCTTAGGTCTGCCTATAGCAGTACCTGTTAACTGATCAATTTGTGGTATGTTATATCCATATTCCTCCATAAGTTGTATTGTATTAACAATAGCATAGGTTCCTATACGATTACCTATAAAGTTAGGAGTATCCTTTGCCATTACAACACCTTTACCCAATCTTTTAGTTCCAAAATCAGTCATAAATTCAACTAGTTCTGTTAAGGTATCATTGCCCGGTATCAGTTCAAACAACTTCATATAACGAGGTGGATTGAAGAAATGTGTACCTAAAAAATGCCTACTAAACTCTAAAGGCATATCCTCTACTATTTTGTTTATTGATACCCCAGAAGTATTTGATGATACTATGGCACCTGGCTTACGATATTCATTTATTTGTTTCATAAAGTTCTTTTTAATATCTAGGTTTTCAACTATAACTTCAATAATCCAGTCACAATCTTTTATCATGTCCATATTGTCACTGAAGTTCCCCACTTCAATCATATCACCAAAATCTTTATCATATATTGCTCTGTTTTTGGGATTTGTAACCCTGTCTTTTCCTGCCTTGGCAAAACGATTTCTAACGGCAGAACTATCTAAAGTCAATCCTTTAGCCTTTTCTTTTTCATTCAATTCCTTAGGAGCAATGTCTAAAAGACACACTGGTATTCCTGCTCCTGCTATATGTGCAGCAATTCCTGCTCCCATAACCCCTGCACCTAGAACTACTACCTTATTTATGTTAAATTTCATGGATCTTCCCTCTCTTTCTGATACATATATCTTGAAATAGATAACCACTCGATAGACAATCTATCTATTTGCTTATTAATTCCTTTATTTACTATTCTTTAATTAAACCTGCTTCAATAGCTTGTTTTCTTAATTCATCTCTAAAATCAGGATGTGCTATGGAAATCAAAGCATTTACTCTTTCTTTAATTGGTTTATTGAATATATCAGCTATACCATATTCAGTTACAATATACATTGCATCAGTTCTAGGAGTTGTAACAATAGCGCCTGGAGGAAAAACTGGTGTTATTGTAGATTTAAGCTTTCCATCCTTACCTTTAGTGGTAGATGATAAGCAAATAAAGCTCTTTCCGCCTCTAGATATTCCAGCACCCCTTACATAATCTACTTGTCCGCCAGTAGAACTATACTGTCTAAACCCAATAGATTCTGAACAAACTTGCCCTGTCAAATCAACCATTAAGCAAGCATTAATTGATACAAAGTTATCATTTTTACCAATTGCATATGGATCATTTACAACATAGATAGGTGCAAGTTCAACCTTTCCTTCTCCGACAAACTCATATAATTCTTTACTCCCCAAACCAAATCCCGCATACATTTTTCCATTTATGACACCTTTTTTAGCTAAATACACCATTGAATCAGTTACCATCTCAGTATGAACAGATAAATCCTTTTTAGTATCTAATCCATAGCCTACAGCATTAGCTAACCCACCAAGTCCAATCTGAATAGTTGAGCCATCGGAAATATTTGGAATAATTAACTCTGCAATTTTCTTATCTGTTTTAGTTACTTCAGGTTGTGGCAGTATTGGCAGCTCATGGTCAAATTCACATATATAATCTACTTCACTTACATGAACTCTGTGTTTTATACCCTTAACCTTTGGTTGGTGCTTATTAACCTGAACTATTATTGTATCAGCTAGATCAGCAGCTATCCCATTTGAAGAAACTCCCATAGGCCCATAATACATATAACCTTCTTCATCAGGTATAGAAACATCTGCTAATAGTACATTTGGTTTGAAATTAATTATAGCCTTATCTAGCTTTGAAAGATGAACTGAATTTATATTTACATTTCCAACTTTATGAAAGGCTCTTGCATAGCCGCCATAAAAAGTTGTATGATAATTAATACGTCCAATATATCCAGGTGATTTTAAAAACTTAAATGGATATAATACTAATGCTGACATTAGATCTACATTCTCTAATTCTTCAACACGATCTGAGATTGCATCTAGCAATTGAATAGGTGCTGAGGAACAACATCCAAACCATGCGTTATCTCCAGAATTTATCTTGGAAGCAGCCTCTTCTACAGAGACTAGCTTACTTTCATAATCCTTTTTCCAATCCATAATAAATCCCCCTTTTTATTTACCTTTAAAGTTAGTTTTTCTTTTTTCTACAAAAGCAGTCACGCCTTCTTTAAAATCCTCTGATTCTCCACATGTTACTTGATGACCAACTTCTTGTTCTATGAATTCTTCGAATTCTTTATACTCACTTTGAAAAATCAAATCCTTCATTCCTGCATAGGCTAAAGAAGGCCCATTAGCTAATGTAAAAGCAAATTTCTCTGTTACAGCTTCTAGTTCTTCTAAAGCTACTACCTTATTAACTAGTCCTAAAACAAGGGCAGCATCGGCCTCTAATGGTTTCCCTGTCATGATTAGTTCAGTAGCTTTAGGAACACCTATGCCACGGGTAAGGAGATACACTCCACCGGCATCAGGTACAAGACCTATATTTACAAAGGCCTGTATGAACTTAGCATTTTCTGCTGCAATACGAAAATCACAAGCTAATGCTACATTAAATCCTGCTCCTGCAACTGCTCCTTTCACAGATGCTATAACTGGCTTTAATAGTTTCTTTATTTTCAATGAAACTTTTCCAACTTTTTCAATGGCCCCACCAAAATCTAGATTTCCTCCTTTTATACCTTTATACATCATTCCAATATCTCCACCTGCACTAAAACCTTTTCCCTCACCAGAAATAACTACTACCTTAACAGATTCGTCATCTGCGCACATATCCAAGGCAGCTATTAAGTCATCAATCATAGCTTCATCTAGTGCGTTTAGATTTTGAGGGCTATTTAATACAATTGAAGCCATACCTTTTCCTACAGAGTATTTTATTTTTTTAAAATTCACTATAAAAACTCCTTTCACATTTTCTATCAAATTACTTCTGCAATATATATTAAGCAAGAATAATACCAATCTAAAATCAGCTAAATATCTATATATAGATTTTCTCACTAGTGCAAGGATTGTACAACAAGTGAAATTTTTGCACAAAAACATAAAACTCCCCTTACATCTATTTCTACACGTAAGGGGGTACATAATGTTAAAAGCCTAATAAAATTGATTAATTCTATTTTCTATCCATTTATGCTTATCATCTAAAAGCCGATGTTCTTCTAAAAAAACTTACTTTCATCATCTATCTAAAGGATTTCTCCCATCCTTCCAAGGATATGTAAAAAATGAAGCTACATCTTCTTCCTTTATCTCTTCTAAGGTTGGTGGATTCCATTTTGGTTTTCTATCTTTATCAACCAGAACGGCTCTCACACCTTCAAAAAAATCATGACATTTCATGAAGTTTATGCTCATTGTAAGTTCCATCATTAAACATTCCTTGATAGTCTTGTTCTCTCCTTCTATAAGTTGCCTAAGTGTAACCTTAAGGGATGTTGGAGATTTTGAAAGTATGGTTTTTACAGTTTTATCAGCCCATTCATCCCCTTTATTGGCTGACCTCTGTACCGAATCTACTATTTCTTCCATGGTATTAAAGGCAAAGTGCCTGTTTATTTTTCCCTCTAAATCGACTATTGATGAACTCATGGTAGGAACCCTATTATACTCAGCTATTAAATTATCAAGCTCCTCTTTCGCCCTTTCTGAGGTCCAGTTTCTTCTAATAATTGCTTCTCTTAAATCATCCCAAGAACTACTATCTATATAATAGTCGGCCACCTCTGCATAGAGAGCTTCTACAGCATTAATGGACTTTGATGTCAGAGCTAAATATCTTCCTATATATCCTGGTATTTTATTCATAAAGTAGCTCGAACCTACATCTGGATAGAGTCCAATACTGGTTTCAGGCATTGCCCACTTTGTTCTTTCCGTAACTATTCTATGGCTTCCCGTAACAGATACACCAACACCGCCACCCATAACATAACCATCCATATAAGAAAGTATAGGTTTAGGATATAGATGCATAGTCAAATCCATGCTATATTCTCTAGAAAAAGATTCTATTGCGGATTCTATTATATTTCCATCCTTTAGGTCATAGAGTTGTCTAACATCTCCACCGGCGGAAAATGCCTTATCCCCCTCTCCCTCTATAACTAGAATCGCAATACTTGGATCTTCCCTCCATTTAAGCAACTGATCATACAAAAGTTCAATCATATTATCTGAAAATGTGTTTAGCTTTTCAGGGCGATTGAGTTTTATCCACCCAACTCCATTGCTGGCTTCAAATAAAATTTCTCTATTCTCCACTGTTGTTATCCCCCTTATTTTTTTCGAATTACATGATAATTCTGTTTTCATTTCTTATTCTTTAATATATTACTGGTTATTAATGCTGTCAACAAAAATAAAGGGACTTCTCATAAAAGCAGGCTGTAAGTTAAATTCATTTACAACCTGCTTTTTCCAAAATTTATTTAATCCTTTATTATAATTTTTATTATATCTGCAAGTCCTCTTACATCTGGATATTTGAATATTGATTCGTGATCTCCTGTTATTTCAAATAATTCAATCTTGTTATTCACCACTCTACTCCAATGCTCTAATGTCAATCTTGGATGATTATTCTCTTTGGCTTTTATAATGTATGTTGGCGTATTTATTATTCTTCTAGGTATGTACCTCTTATTAACTACATGGGCTAGGTTATTTTGTACTCGCTCCTTGTTAGTTAAAGATGTATCATCTGCTATTTCCAAGCTGCCACTCTGAGTCAACCTTTCTTGAAAATCATTTATATGGTTACTTATTGTATCGTCCATAGCCGCAACCTCTTTATATTTCGCTACTAATTCTCCTAATATTTGGTCATCTATTCTACCGTACTCAGATAGTATTTCTATAAAAAAGTCTGGTATAAAGACATGCTCATCCAGCATTATTAGTTTTTCTATTTTTTCTCCTTCATCTTCAAGTATCCTCGCCATTTTATATCCCAGCATTGAACCTGCACAATAGCCTCCTATAATATATGGACCTTCTTTTTGTATCTGCTTTATCTCCTCAATGTAATAATTCACCATTTCCTCCGGTGTACTAGGCAGCTCAGCTTCCGTTTCCCTTATCAGTCCCCTTGCACCTATTGCATAGACATTACAGTCCTCAGTCAATTGCTTTGCCAGATCCTTATAGTAATAGGCGTCACCATCAACACCATGGATAAAGAATATATTCTTATCACTTCTACTATTGTTTAATTTTATTATACATTCTAATTTATTAAGTATGGTTTCTTCATCAATTTTTCTTGCTAGATCCTTAATTGTAGGTGTTATGAATAATTCTCCAATGGGAAATCTCGTATTAAACCCTTTGTCTATTCTGGTTACAATTTTTATTATGTTTATTGAATTTCCTCCTATTTCAAAGAAATTATCATTTATTCCTACTTTTTCTAATTCTAATACCTCTGACCATATTTTAGCTAGCCTTTCTTCCTTTTCATTTCTAGGACCTTCATATTCAACCTCAGTTTTTATATTTACCTCCAGCTTCTCTAAGGCTTTCCTATCTATCTTTCCATTTGGAGTTAATGGGAGCTTTTCAAGCTGCGTAAAGTATGCTGGTATCATATAGTAGGGTAAGCTTAGAGCTAGATGTCTTCTTAATTCCCCTAGTATCACTTCTTCATCTCCTACTACATAACCACATAAATCTCTATTGCCTTCTTTATCTTCTCTTGCCAATACTACTGCTTCCTTTACTCCTTTATACTTTAATAAACTGCTCTCTATTTCTCCCAGCTCTATCCTGTACCCCCTTACCTTCACTTGATTATCTGTACGTCCTAAAAATTCTATATTTCCATCGGTAAGCCATCTTGCTAGGTCTCCTGTTCTATACATTATTTCTCCTGAAATGAATGGGTTATCTACAAACCGTTCTTTTGTTAGTCCTACTCTGTTCAAATATCCTCTTGTTACTCCTGCTCCACCTATACATAATTCTCCCGGTACTCCTATTGGCTGTAAATTGCTATTTTCATCTACTATATATATTTTGGTATTACTTATAGGCTTTCCTATATTTATTTCCTTCTCATTTGTCAAATCCTTAAGTGTAGACCATACTGTGGTCTCCGTCGGACCATATAGATTATATATTTTTGCTTTTACCCTATCCTTTATTCGGTAGAATGTTTCATGTGGAAAAGCCTCTCCACCAACCATTAATTCCTTTAGTTTATTTAAACATGATAAGTTATCTTCTTCTTCAATTAGTAGCTTTAATCTTGACGGTGTTATTTGAAGCATATCCACATCATTGTTTATAATTACCTGTTTCATTAGCTGTGGATCTTTTTGTTCATCTTCACTTGCTATTATCACCTTTACCCCCTTAGTTAGAGGCAATATAGTTTCTAGTGCAAATATGTCAAAACATATGGTTGTTAAGGCAAGTATAGTTTTTGCTTCTACAAATTCTATTTTTTCTGTTATTCCCTTTATGAAATTAGATATATTTAAATGTTCAACCATAACTCCCTTTGGCTTTCCAGTTGAACCCGATGTATATATTACATATGCTAAATCCCTAGGTCTGTTAATTATTTCCAAATCACTTCCATCTCCCACATATACAGCTCTATCCTCTAAATCTATTATCCTTCCTGTAAACTTTAGACCTTCCTTTAATTTACCATTCATTAGTAATATTTCTGCATTACTATCCTCAAGTATATAGCTTATTCTATCCTCCGGATATTCTGGATCTATGGGCATGTATGCTCCTCCAGCTTTGAGTATCCCTAGTATTCCTATCATCATATCTAGGGATCTTTCTGTCATTATTCCTACTATACTGTCTGCTTTTATCCCTTTTTCCCTCAATATCCTTGCTAGACTGTTTGCCTTCTCGTTTAATTCCTTATATGTCAGCTTTTCATCGCTAAATACTAAGGCTGTATTTTTCGGTGTTTTTTCTACCTGATCTTCAAATAATTGATGTATTGTTTTATCCCTTGGGTATTCTACATCTGTATTATTAAAATCTTTCAATATCTGCTGTTTTTCTTCTTCTGTGAGTATTTCTATTTCCTTTAACTTTGTTTCTAGATTAGTTGCTATTTCTTTAAATATCTTTATGAGGTGATTTCCAAATCTTTCTATGGTTTCCCTTCTAAATAATTTGGTTCTGTACTCTATATTAATATTTATCTCCTCTTTCACCTCTACTGCATATAAGGAAATATCAAACTTAGCAGTCCTATTTTCATATTGGTATGACTTTATGCTAAGGTCTTCTAGTTTCAGATTGCCCATATCCATATTCTGAAGCACAAGCATAGTATCAAATAATGGGTTCCTACTCATATCCCTTGTTACGTCTAGCTTCTCCACCAATTCTTCAAATTGATAATCTTGATTTTCATAGGCCTGTAGTGATGTTTTCTTTACTTCCTCTAAAAACTCCATCAAGGTCTTATTTCCCTTTGGAAAGTTTCTCATTGCTAGGGTATTTACAAACATTCCTATTATATTCTCTATATCGGCATGGGGTCTTCCTGCTATGGGACTCCCTACTACTATGTCCTCTTGCCCGCTGTATTTTGACAATAGTATATTATAGCCTGCTAATAGTACCATATAGAGACTTGCTCCTGTTTCTTTTGCTATCTTCTTTATTTCCTTAGTTATTTCTTTATTTATCTTAAAGCCTATACTTTCTCCCTCAAAGTCCTTTATGGACGGTCTTGGATAATCCGTAGGCATATTTAGTACTGGGATTTCTCCTTTAAATCTTTCTAACCAATATTTCTCTTGTTGCTTTATTATATCCTTATTTAATATTTCTCTTTGCCACAGGGCATAATCCTTATACTGTATTTTAAGCTTAGTCAGTTCATTATCCCTATAGGCTTCAGTAAATTCCTTTATAAGTATACCCATAGATGTTCCATCGGATATGATATGGTGCATGTCAAAGACTAATATATGTCTTTCCTCTTCTAGCTTTATAAGCCCTACCCTCAGTAGTGGTGCTTTACTTAGGTCAAAGGGTCTTATATATCCCTTTATAATTTCTTCTACTTCTTTTTCATCTGTCTCTATACTGTCTACCTTAAACTCCACATCATCATGTATCCTCTGAACTGGTTCGTCATCTACTATCTCAAAGGATGTTCTTAATGATTCATGTCTTTCTATTAATTCATTAAAAGCTTCTTCTAATCTATTCTTATCCAGTTTTCCTTGTAGTGTTATCGCCCCCGGCATATTATAGCCTATTCCATCTAATTCAAACTGTTGTAGAGTATATATCCTCCTTTGGGCTGAAGATGGGAGATAATATTCTCTCTTCTCCACGGCTTCAATAGATGAGTATATGCTTTCTTCTAAATCCCTTATATACTCTGAAAGTTCCTTTATTGTTGACCTTTCAAAGATTTCTCTAAGGGGTATTTCTACCTTTAATTCCCTATGTATTTTTGCTGTAAGTCCTGTTGCCCTTAGGGAGTGTCCCCCTAACTCAAAGAAATTATCATTTATTCCTATACGGTCTGCCTTAAAAACTTCCTTCCATATATCAACTAGTTTAGCTTCTATTTTATTCCTTGGCGCTTCGTATTCTATTCCTGTATTTACATTTACATCTAACTTCAGCAATGCTTTCCTATCTATCTTCCCATTTTCTATAAGAGGCATTTCTTCTAGCTGTACAAAGTATGCTGGTATCATATAGCCTGGAAGTTCCCCTGATAAATGTCCTTTTAGGAGTTTTATCGGTATTTCCTTATCTCCCACGATATAACCACATAAATCTTTATTCCCTTCCATGTCTTCCCTTGCCAGTACTACCGCTTCCTTTACTCCTTCATGCTTTAATAGGGCGCTTTCTATTTCTCCCAGCTCTATCCTATATCCCCTTATTTTCACTTGATTATCTACACGACCTAAAAATTCTATATTTCCATCTACAAGCCATTTAGCCAAATCTCCTGTCCTGTACATCCTTTCCCCTGAAATGAATGGATTATCTACGAACTTCTC